>Ga0208034_1000142_pt1 | contig 69776 bp, 51 predicted proteins | sample June2015DPH_8_10_FD_184699 | JGI IMG/M metagenome (GOLD analysis project Ga0208034, IMG submission 184699) | Peatland microbial communities from SPRUCE experiment site at the Marcell Experimental Forest, Minnesota, USA - June2015DPH_8_100... | ecosystem: Environmental > Terrestrial > Soil >... | reverse complement strand
CCAGGCCCGAACCCGGGAAACTCTCGAACAAGCCATTGCCGATGCCCTCAAAAGGATCACACCGGACAACGCCAGGGCGTGGTTCAGGCTCTGCAATGCAGTCTACAGCATTTCCTAAAATGCTCTAGTAAAGTCAGCATTGGTGCCTTCGCTAGCAAACGGGTATCCAAATTCTCTTGTTCACCTATACCAATGCCTGAGAAACGCGGCCAGACTAGAATTGAACGGCGTCGTTGTTGAATTCGGGATGTTCAAAGGTGGAACCACGATGCTGCTCTCACGATTCATTGAATCCCTTGGGCGATCGTGGCCGGTAATTGGATTTGACACTTTCGCGGGATTCCCCGAGAAACGGCATGTTCTCGATATGTATAGTCATCCAGATTGTGTTTACCTTGATGAGGATCGTGTCCGGCGGCACGTGTCGGGGCGCAATATTGAGGTTGTCGCCGGCGATGTTGTCACAACTGTCCGACGCATGGCCGATTCAGAAATTGTTCTGGCGTTTATTGACACTGACAACTTCACTTCTGCATCCGCAATTCTCGATGCGATTCAAGACCACCTTGTCATTGGCGGTTCCATCGTATTTGATCATTTCACGGGTCGGAATCGGTTCCGATACACTCTGGGAGAACGCTTCGCGGCGAAGCGCCTTCTCGACGACAGTCGGTATTTCAACCTCCATGACACGGGCGTTTTCTTAAGGCAAAAGTAGTCGGCTAAAAGGAGGGGAACGTGATCAAGATGAGACCGCCAGTTCCGAGACCAGGAATTTACGAGCTCTATTGGAGGTTCGCGGCCCGCCGTCAATCGGCATTCGAGCGACGGTTCGGTGGACAACCACGTCCCTGGTCAGACGACCCTATCATTGAGCGTTTCAAGTTCTGCAATGTGTTCCGTGCTGCAGATCGAGTATCTCAGTACATGATTCGGGAAGTTGCGTGCGCACGTCATCAAGACGGCGCAGCTAATCGCCTATTTCGTATCATCGCATTTCGCACATTTAGCCAATCCAATACTTGGAACGGCTTGTGCTGGCGACTTGGCGGCCCGCCTACGTTGGAGCATCTCAGATCAGGCGCCTTTGAAGCTGCCTTAGACGACATTAAGCGTGAGTCTGGAGGGCTCTATACCGGAGCGTTCATTCTCTGTGCGACCAAGACGTTTGGGTACGACGAGAAGCATAGGAATCATGTTGCCCTCTTTAAACATATGTTCTTCGAGCGATCTATTGCGCAGGAGTTGCTCAATGCTGATTCGCTTGCGGCGATTGTCAGGATTTTGGGTACGTTTCCGCTCACAGGACCCTTTATGTCGTATCAGATTGCGATCGATCTTAATTACTCTGATTTGATTAACTTCGATGAGGATGATTTCACCCAGGCAGGCCCAGGAGCGCTCCGGGGCATCAAAAAGGCGTTTATTGACACTGGCGATTACGCGCCATCTGACATTATCAAGCGAATGGTCGACTTACAGGAGCTGGAATTCAATAGGCTTAACTTGCCATTTAACGGCCTCTGGGGGCGTCGTCTACATGCGATCGATTGTCAGGGGTTATTCTGTGAACTCGACAAGTATTGCCGCGAGGCGGCGCCGGAGTTATCGAGCGCGAGATCGCGGATAAAAGCGCGCTTTGTTCCGTCGCCTGAGCTGATTTGCTTCGTCTTTCCTCCCAAATGGGGATTGACGATTCAACCTTCCGTTGTTGTCGGCGACAATGTACAGTGTCAACTCGATCTCTTTCGCACACGCTTCTCAGCGAATGACGAGTCAGCAGAGGATTTGATGGCCACCTACGCGTGAAGGGTTATCTGGCTTGGCGAAACCTGTATTCCACTGCCCCGGACGATGCTTGCCAATGAGAACGGCAAAGGCTTGCTCGTACCACGCCATCGGACCGCATCATGATTGGGTCCTATGGTCTGTTCGCTCATCTCTTGCGGACATAGGAGAGTCGGAATGGATTGAGAGTTACTCACCGCAAAGGGCTTCACTCTGGCCTTCACTCCCCCCGGGGACGACAGAGTTGCGAATACTGATCCGGCATCAGCCAACCCGAGCCGCGTGATTGCAAGTTTTCGCGATATTGTGCTCGGCTAGTGTGTAAAAAGTGTGCCGAGAAGGCGGCGGACACTCAGACGGAAAGCGGTTGGTAACTTCGCCGTTCCCTGCCCGCTATTGTCCGACAGAATTCCCTAACCAAACCGTTCGGGTTAAGCACAGGCACCGCTAGCTCTTCCACCAAGTTCAGTTTGGTTGAAGCGATCGAAAGGGGACTTCGGGAATCCCCGCTGGAGAATTTGCCGATTTTCTCCTCAGTAGAGGGTGCAGAAAAATGCTCTCCGGTCCCTTTTGCCCTGGCCATATCCGAGAAACTGGCCGGAAATCGAGCGAAGGCGGGATAATTCTCTTCAAGTTATTGATTATAAAGACTCTATGGCGGAGAGGGAGGGATTCGAACCCCCGATACCCTTTCAGGTATGCCGGTTTTCAAGACCGGAGCCATCAACCGCTCGGCCACCTCTCCGCGGTCTGCCGGCCATCTTCGATTGTACGTCGAATCGAGCCAGTTTAAGGAATGCGTGCGCCGCAGGCCGCCGCGTGTATCCGCTGGCCCATAAATAGAAAGCGGGCGCACACGGCTCCCGCTTCCCGCATTTGCTCAGTAACTACTGCTTGCCTTCGAGTTCGTCGGCCAGCGTGCCCACACCATAAATCTTGCGCAGTCCCTCGATGATTCCGGCGGAGTGCACGGCGACCGCGCGGTTTTTTGTGCCGTCGTAAACGAAGTCTCCGGCCAGCGACTCGATGTCTCCGTCGAAGATGAGTCCTACCAGCTCACCGCCCCGGTTCACTACCGGCGAGCCGGAGTTGCCTCCGGTCACATCGCAGGTACAGACAAAATCCATCGGCGTAGCCAAATCGAGTTTGTCGCGAGCCGCGGCCTCTTTCGGAGTCAGATCCCACGGGGACTGGTTACTGAAGCTCGCTGCGCGATCGTAGAGTCCATAGAACGTAGTGAACGGCGGAGCAGTGGTTCCGTTATACGGATAGCCGTCGACCGTGCCATAGGTAAGTCGCAGCGTAAACGTGGCGTCAGGATAGGCATTCTTGCCGTAAACGGCAAAGCGCGCGTTGCCCAGCTTCTCGCCCGCCGCGTCGAAGACGCTCGCAATGTTATCTCGATATTTCACGTAGCTCGCACGCCACACCGGATCCACGCGGCGCGCGGCCACGATCATCGGATCGGTGGAAGCGGCCGCGGCAGCCTCGCCGCCATCGATCAGGCTCTTGCGAAAGGCGGGATCGCCGAGTTTTGTTCCGTCCACAAGCGCGTCAACAGTCTTATCGATGTCGCCGCCCTGCACGATCGCCTGCAGGTACTCGTCGCCGGCGCCCAGTTTTTCCTTGGCGAGATTCAGCGCAGTCTTCATGTAGAGCTTCTCAACCGAGAGATGAATGGGGGCTGGAGAAAACAGTTGATAGCGCAGGGAATCCAACCCTGCCTCGTGATACTGCGGCAGTCGATCGCCGTCGGGTTTCTTCACTTCGACGACATACTGCACAATCTGCAATGCGAACGAAAATAACTGGCTATCCGTCCGGCGAAAACGTAGTTTCTGCATCTCCGGTGTGGCAAGGTCCACCGCGTGCGCCACTTCGTCCCACGCGTCGCCATATTCTTTCTGCAACCCTGGATCCGCGGCCACTTTATCGCGCAGGTCCTTCTCTTCGGCCCGTTTCTTGGCCAGAATGGCCTTGTCAGAAAGTGCCTCCTCACGTCCCAGGTAGACCTTCAGGCTGTTCTGCAGCAGAAACACATTCGTTCCCACTAGCCGCGCTTGTTCCGGATCCTGCTTTGCGAATTCCTGCTCAGCCTCGATGCGCCGCTGCAAATACTGAATCCCCGCCGGCTCAATCACATCTCGCTCCAACAGCAACTTGGCCACGGTATCCTGCCGCGCCGTCGAACCCGGATGGCCCGAGACGAACACCAGCTCGCCCGGCGCCGCGCCCTTCGTGCTCCACTTCAGATAGTTCTCCGTGCGCAGCGGTTTGCCGTTGTCATACACGCGATAGAGCGCCATATCGAAGTCGTACCGCGGATAGGTGAAGTTATCCGGATCGCCGCCGAAAAAGGCAGCCTGCTCCTCCGGCGCGAACACGAGGCGCACGTCGGTGTACGCCTTATATTGATAGAGCCAATACTCCCCGCCATCATAGAGAGTCACCACGTCGGAGCGCAGGCCGGTCTTGTCTTTGCTTTCCTTCTCGATGGTCGCGATCTCAGCCTCGCGCGCCTTCAGCGCATCGGCATCACCGTTGGCGCCCTTTGCAGCGCCCTGCACTCGCGCCGTTACGTCCTGCATGCCCACCAACACATTCACTTCCAAATCCGGAGTCTTCATCTCCTGGTCCGGCGTCGCGGCGTAGAAACCATCGCGCACATAATCGTGATCCGGCGTCGAGTTCTTCTGCAGCTGGCCGCGCGCCACGTGATGGTTCGTCAGCAACAGGCCGTTGGAGCTGACAAACGAGCCCGATCCGCCGTCGTTTAACCGCACGCTCGAAAGCCGCAGATGATCCAGCCATTCCCGTGTGAGATGAAAGTTGTATTTGTCCGCCAGCTCCTTGAGCGGCGGGTTATCAAGCGTCCACATGCCCTCTTCGGCGCACATCGGCGTCACGAGCGCGAAAAGCAGCGCGAGAATCACAAAAACGGAGCGAAGAGCACGAGCGGTCATAGAATCCTCATAAACTCGCGAGCGTCAAATGGCGCCTCGCGATTAGCTTTGCGGCAATACCAGCACTTCTACCCCTGAGGCTGCGTCTTTCTGGTGGAAGACCGTTTCGGTGGCCTTCTTGAAGTCCTCCGGCCTGGCGTAGGGAATGTCGGTGAAGGTTTGCGGATTGCGGTCGGTGAGCGGGAACCACGAGCTCTGCACCTGAATCATGATGCGATGACCGCGGCGGAAGGTGTGATCGAGATCGGGCATTGTGAAGTCAAGGTCGGTTTCTTTGCCGGGTACGAGCGGCTCCGGCTTCTCCCAGCTTGAGCGGAACTTCGCGCGGAACGGCTCGCCGCGCAGTAACTGTTCGTAGCCTCCCATGTGGAGCGGCAGCGCGCCAATCACGCGCTTGTTCGGGACCGAGACGTTGCCGGGGTCCTCATCGGGATAAACATCGATGAGTTTCACGTCAAAGTCGGAGTCTGTGCCCGAGCTTGCGACTTTCAGATGCGGCGAGACGGGACCGGCAATCGTCACATCCTCCGTGAGCGGATCGGTCTCGTAAACCAGCACGTCCGGCCGGTAGCTGGCGAAGCGCTGGTCGTCCACCATGTAGCGCTGTGGCACCGTGTCTGTGGTGCTGCCCTCGAACGGCACGGGATGGCCGGGGTCGCTCAGGTACTCGTCCGAACTCTCAGTCTCAACTGGTCGATCGAAGCTCAGTTTGCCGCCGGCATGAAAGTAGAGTGTCTTCGCTACCGCGTTCTTCGGCGGCCATTCGTCGTAACGGCGCCAGACATTCGTTCCGGTCTCAAATACAATTGCCGGCGGAAGCGTTTTGCCCGCGCCCTTCAAATAATGCTCGAAAAATGGGAACTGAATCTCGGCGCGGAAGTAAAGTGACGTTTTCGCGTTGAACTGCACGTCGCCTAGATGGTCGCCGTCGTTGCGTGCCCAGCCTCCGTGGACCCATGGGCCTTCCACCAGCGTTGTCGGCGTCCCGGGATTGAATTTGCGCACCGCGTAGAAGGTGCGGTACGGCCCTTCGAGGTCTTCGGCGTCGTACCATCCGCCCACCACCAGAACCGCACATTTGATGTTCTTCATGTGCCGCGACAAATCGCGCGACTGCCAGTAATCGTCGTAGGTGTCGTGTTTGTATTGATCGTCCCACATCCACGACCCGCCATCGAAATACTTGTCCAGGCTGGCCACATTCCCGGCTTTGAGAAAGAACTTGTAGCTGTCTGGCGTGCCAAAATCGAAGGGCGCTTCGGGCTTGGGCAGCGCGGGATTCTGTTGCGCATGGAAAAACGGCGCATAGAATTCAAATCCCGCCGCGAGCATGAATGCTCCGCCATGATAGGAGTCGTCGCCCAGAAAGAGATCAGTCATTGGCGCCTGCGGGCTGGCCGCGGCAATGGCCGGATGCGAGTCGATGATCGACGCCGCAGTGTAGAACCCCGGATACGAGATGCCCCAGATGCCCACCTTCCCATTATTGTTGGGCACGTGCTTGAGCAAAAACTCAATCGTGTCGTACGTGTCTGACGAATCGTCCACATCCTGCGGCGATTTCTTTTGGTCGATGTGCGGCCGCATCTCAACGAACGTGCCTTCGCTCATCCAGCGCCCGCGCACATCCTGGTAGACAAAGATGAAGCCGGATTTCTCGAACTCGTCCGACGGTCCGAGCCGCGCGGGATAACGGTCCTCGCCGTAAGGTTCGACGTTATAGGGCGTGCGCTCCATCAGGAACGGATAGGGCCCAGGGTCCGCGAGAAAAGCCGATGCTTTCGGTACGTACACGGCGGTGAAGAGCCTTACGCCGTCGCGCATGGGAATGCGGTACTCGTATTTCGTGTAGTGGGCGCGGATGTATTCTTCGCCGGGCGCCTGCGATACGGGCTGCTGGCTGCGCGCGAAAGTGAGCATAAGAACCTGCGCAGCGAGAATGACAAAGACAAAGCGTCGCAGAGTGAGCATCGTGGCCCGGAATCTCCTGACCATCCAGAGTAACGCAGCGGGACGATTTTTGACCCCGAGCCGGCATTGGAACTCCTCGAACCGCTGCCAGGATGGGCTCAATGGAGGACGAATGAGCGCGAATGGAGTCCAAGCCCTCGCTACTGCTCACAACGCACCTGGTTCGCGGCATTCTGCCGCGCAGCGGCATCCGCTTCCAGCGCTCCAATCAACCGACCTCCATTCCCTCCCGCGCATGCGCCGCTCCGCCTTCCACAGAATTTCTGCATTTCCTTATGCCATCCTTATGTGATCCGCGCTGTCCCGGTTTACTCTGAAAACGATCCCCTAATTGGCCGCAGGCGCACTCGCCGCTGAGGCTGTCTCACCATTCCCAACACCTGAGGAGAACTATGTCAAAGTACAAATTGGAGTACATCTGGCTCGACGGCAAGAAGCCCATCCCCGAACTGCGCGGCAAAACGCAGATCAAGAGCTTCGACAAAACGCCCACCCTTGCCGACTTGCCCCTCTGGGGCTTTGATGGCAGTTCCACCATGCAGGCAGAGGGCAGCAAGTCCGACTGCATCCTGAAGCCCGTGGCTCTGTATCCCGATGCCAGCCGCAAGGACGCGTTCATCGTTCTCAGCGAAGTCATGCACCCCGACGGCACCCCGCATTCCACCAATATGCGTGCGACCGCTCCCGATGATCCGGATCTCTGGTTCGGATTTGAGCAGGAATACTTCCTCTATAAGGATGGCCGTCCGCTTGGCTTCCCCGAGCAGGGCTTCCCCGGCCCGCAAGGCCCTTACTACTGCGGCGTGGGCTACAAATATATGGGCAGCATCGCCCGCACCATCGTTGAGGAGCACCTCGATCTCTGTCTCCACGCGGGCATTAACCACGAGGGCATCAACGCCGAAGTAGCTAAGGGTCAGTGGGAATTCCAGATATTCGGCAAAGGCTCGCACAAGGCCGCCGACGATCTGTGGACCGCCCGCTATCTGATGGCGCGCCTGTGCGAGAAGTACGAAGTGGACTTCCAGCTCCATTGCAAGCCGATCAAGGGCGACTGGAACGGCTCTGGCATGCACACCAACTTCTCCACCAAGCACCTGCGCGAAGTGGGCGGCAAGGAATACTTCGACGGCTTGATGGTGGCGTTCGAGAACAATATCGCCGCGCACATTGACGTCTATGGCCCTGACAACCATCTGCGCCTTACTGGACTCCATGAGACGCAGGCCATCGACAAGTTCAGCTACGGCCTCTCGGACCGCGGCGCTTCCATCCGGTTGCCCGTGAACTTTATCAAGAACGGCTACAAAGGCTATCTCGAAGATCGCCGCCCGAACTCCGAGGCCGATCCCTATCAGATCGTCTCGCGCATCCTGAAAACGGTGAGCAGCGTAGGCAAACCATCTATGGTTGCGGCTTGAAACGCATATCGGGTTCAGCAAGCAGAACGAGCCTGGCTGGCCGGCTTCGAAGTGGTTCGAAGGCCGGCTAAAACAAGCCAGCAAAAGCGGCGCAGCCCTTGAACGGCTGCGCCGGTTTTCTTTTTATCGAGCGCACAAGGGCGGTTCGCGATTTCTAATGGCCCCCTTATAACCAGCATGTTAGAGACAAGAGAACAGGACGAGGTAGAGATTGCTCATGAGGCCGGCGAGGTCAGATGTGACACATCTGCCTGAACCGCTTAACCTGGCTGCCAACATCCCAAATCCGCCGCCACGAAAGTTTGCCCGAGACCCCCAAAACCCTAAGCCTATGACCGCAGGCCATCCAGTCGAGTTGCAGCCGCTCTTCGGTGACTACCCGCTCGACCAGGCCTTCGATGAGATGCGCGAGCCCGGCGGAGAAGTGCGCGCGCAGTACCGTGCGCTGGCTGAGACGCTCGCTGCCCTGCCCGCCGACGAGCTGCGGCGCCGCAAGCAATCGGTCGACCTCGCCCTTCCTCACTCAGGGCATCACCTTCACCGTCTACGGCCGCGAAGAGGGCACCGAACGCATCTTCCCTTACGATCTGCTGCCCCGCCTGGTCACTGCCCAGGAGTGGGACCGCATCGAGCGCGGGCTTACGCAGCGCATCACCGCCACATCCGCACCGCCGTCGGCCGCGATTACGCCGACGTTCCGCCTACGCACGGCGTTCTCCGTGGCAAGACCGCGAGCGAGCTCTATGTGGCCGTGAAGGTTGAGGCAAGCGAACAGTCGCCGACCCTTGACCGCAAGCTTCCCATCCCCGAAGACTGGAGCGTGCTGGTCGAGCGCGCGCAACAGCCGCCCGAGCTCCCCGTCCCCTTCATTGATTTGCCGCAGATGCAGCAGCAGCAGTAACCCGAACTGAATGCCGCCATGCTTATTGCCCAGCCGCCGCCTGCTCCACGCCCATCGCCTTCAGCCGAATCTGGGCCAACCGCCACGTTGATGTCGGGATGGCGAGGACCCTCTTGGGTTTCTGCAGCTTGTGGTAGTCGGCGATGGCAATGTCCCGCTCCCCGTACTGCTCGGCAATCCGGCCGAGCACATACCACACTTCGTCGTTGGGCTCGTCCAGATTCCAATCGTCCATGGCGCGCAGCAGCAGGTCGTGAGCTTCCTTCGTCTTGCCTGTCTCCGCATACAAGCATGCCAGGGTATGCAGAATGTCGGGCGCGTCCTTCTGTAACTGCGTCGCCTTCACAGCCGTTGCGATGTCGTCGTCGGTCACCTTGCCCGTGAAGAGGGCTTCCCAGGCAAGGTTATTCAGCATCTCTCCATTCTCCTGGCCAAGCGCAAGCAGTTTTTCTCCCCAGCCGTGCGCTACGGCAAAGTCACCGCGGTTGGCCTCGATCTCCATCTTCATACTGATGGCATCTCTGTCGTTGTCGAGCAGCTTGAGCCTTGCGTCCGCCAAAGCAAGAGCGTCGTCGTAGCGTCCCAGCCCCATGAGGGCCTCGCTGTTATACAGGAATGCCTGTTTCGATTCCGGCTCCTGTTTCAGCAGCGCCGAAGAAACATCAAGCAAGGCCGCAAAGTTGTCCTGGAGCGAGTAGCCTTCCGCCAGCGCCAACTGAATATTGGTGCGCTCGCGATCGCCGCCTGCATCTTTCAGGCCCGCCTCGAGAACCGCGACGCCCTGCGCAACCGTGGGCTTCGTATCAACCATGATGGCCGCCGCGGCCAGCTTCATCTTGCGCGCATCGGCTGCTTCCCCTTTCGTCCAGAACCTCGGAAACACGGGCCCGCCCAGCGGATCGTCGCCGCCCTCGAGGTGCTGATCCTCGCGCATCCAGTCCAGCAGCGCCTTGGCGCCCTTCAGATCGCCCGCGTTGACGCGGTCCAGCATTTCCAAGGCAATCGAATTCGGCTTATCGAGCGAATCAAGCACTTTGTACTGGCCATCCTCCTTGACGATGAAGACAGTCATCGTGGTGCCGTTTAGTAGCTCCACCTTTTCCCTGTACCCCGTCGCATCGTCGCCCTCGCCCTTGGGATCGAGCATCTGCAGCAGAATGTCTTCGGTCACATCGAGCGAACTGTCTTCGCGCGCCAGCTCACTGTTCATCTGTTTGCCTGAATTCAGCTCGTCCTTTAGCTCATCGGCGTCCATGGCTTTCAGGACCTTGACCCCATTCCGGCTAAGCAACGCGGCGAAGCTGTCTTCAGTCAGGTTGGCGTCAAATGGAACCAGGGCGAAACGCTTCACGATGTCTTCCGGCGTGTTGGCGAACTTCGCGTCCTCGTGGTGGATTGCGCCCCGCAGCATGTTGGCCAGGCCAAGGGTGCGTGCCGCATCATCGCCTGCGGCGCCTGCCTGCAAAAAGTCCGCGGCCTGCGGATACTGCCTCACATTCATGAGCATCTCGCCGGCCGTACCCGCGGTGTCTTTGAATGCAGCATCGTCGGTCGACCGTTTGTTCGCCTCGGCCAGGCCCGCCTTGCTGTCCTCGATCATGGCCATGCTGGCGGAAAGCAGCTGCTTGGGCTCCGGATTGAGCGTCTGCGCAGCCTTGTAAGCTTCCGCAAAGTCGCCGCCATAAAAGAGCGCGAAGGCCAGATTGTCGCCGATGCCGAGGTCGGACAGCTTGTCTTCGCCCAGCGCCTCGTACTCCTTGATCGCTTCCTTCATATGCGACTGTCCGCTGTAACGCCGCCCGACGGAGTCGTACTCGAGAAGAATGGCCAGGTCGCCCTGTGCCGAGTGATCATCGGGATCGAGCTTGATCGCCGCGCGATAAGCCTCCGCGGCGCCGGCCAGGTCGCTGCCGGCCCGCAAATTGCGTCCCACCAGGTCGTGCTTCAGAATGTCGGCAAGCGTCCGCTCGGCAAGCGCCGACGTCGGATCGAGTTTCACGGCCAGTCGCGCTTCATCGCGCGCGGCTTCGCCCATTCCCGCTTCAAGCAGTACATTGGCCACTTGCAGATGGTGCACCGCCGAGTTCGGATTCTGCGCGATAAGCGCGCGATAGCTCGCCAGCGCCTCCTTCACCTTGCCGTCACGCAGCAGCGCCGCGCCTTGCGGCTCGAAGTTGATAAGGATCGCCGGCCCGTCAATCAAATCGGCTATTTCGTTGCGCAACGCAGTCGCTTCGGCCACCGTATAGCGTCGCTTCACCGTGTCGAAGGCAAAGTGCGCCAGCACCTCGCCATCCTTGCTGGTAGAAAAACTCTCCGTCAGCAGCGCCGGGCCCACCGCGATCGTTGCGTCCTTGGGCAGCTCCTTGGGAACGAATCCGGCGGGGGGGATCAGGTGGTAGGTCCACTCGACGTTGTAGGGCGCATTGAGCCACCAGTCTGCTGTACGCGGCTTTTTGGGCTTGTCCGGGCCGGTATTCTTCTTCTCATCGCTGTCGTCCTTGCGCTTCAGCTCGTCGGGCAGCATCTGGAAAAGCCGGTCGACGCGAATCGCGGCCTGCGCGCCCTCGAGATTCGTGTAGCCGCGCTTCGCTCTCTCGCATGCAATCGTGAGTTTGAATGGCTGGGAGAGATCGACGGGATCGGTGCGATCCACCTTTGTCAAATCGTCCGAAACGTACTCCGACTGCACGTATCCGCGCAGCCCATCGCGCGTGTCCTTGTCCGGCTTGTCAGCATAGTACGCGCGGTACCCCGACGCGTAGATCCCCTCGGGCTCGGTGATCTCCACCACGTTCGCGGGACCGTTGTCGGTCAGCATGAACTCGCGTGTCTCCACCAAGCCGTTGTCCTTCGAAGTTGACTCCGGCGTCTTCACCAGCGTAGTTGTCGTGGCGCTCGTGATCAGCGCTAGCCGCCCCTGGTCGCCCATCGGAATCTGGCCCAGTTGAGCGTAGCGGTCGGTGGCGTCAATCCATATTGGATTCTTCCCCGGCACATAAACGATCGCGTGATCGAACATGCCCATGCCGGGTAGATCCGTGGAAACATCCATCCGCGACTCGACACTGAGCAGCGCCACATTCGCGGGAATGCCGGCCGCGCGCAGCATGGCGACGAGAAGCGTGGCCTTGTCCTTGCAATCGCCGTATCTCTTGGCCAGAGTTTCCGCCGGGTCGTGCGGCACAATGGCGGCTTCACCGAATTCGATCCCCGTGTACCGTACCTCGCGGTCGAGATAGTCTACGATGGCCGCTTCCTTTTCGGCTGCGGACTTTTTCCCGGCAACCAGCGGGTCAACAACAGCTTTCACCGCAGCGGAGCCAGAAAGATTGTCGACGATCTTTCCGTATTCGGCTGCCACGCTCTGCCACGACGCGCCCGTGGCGAATCCGATGATGGGAAAACGCACCACATCCGGGGGAAGATACGGCTCGCGCGGATCGATGCCATCGATCGAGCCCACATTGAAAGTGAGAGTCACGCGCCCGCCCGCCTCTGTGCGCACTGGCTTCAAATCGGGAAGCAGAAATAATTCGGTCCGCAGCGGCAGCGCCGCGGGAGCGTCAAAGATCACCCGGCTGTGCGCTACCGGAACATTCTCCTGCCCAAGTTCGACGCGCCCCACGCGGCCCGGCGCAAACAGCGGCTGCGTCTCCGTCTCGGTGTACTCCTCTTCCACCACCACTCCCGGAGCGATCGCTGGGAACGGGGCGTGCAGCCGCTTGCCGTCGCTGTAAGTCTTGTAGTCGCCGCCGCGCGCCGGCGCTTCCGTAATCGTGTTCGCGTCAAGGGTGTGGACGCTGAAGTCCGGCCCAATGACCCTGGCGCGAATTTGCGGCCGCGCCTCATGCCACGGCTCCCAGCCCACTGAAAGAGAGTCCCATCCCTCGGCGCCCTTCTGCGTGAGCACCTTATAAACGATGCGGCCTACATGAGCCATTCGCCCTGCATCGTCAAATGTGTAGCTCTCGTCTTCCACCAGCTCCACAACATTGGCGCCGTCGGGCACGGGCACCGCGGATGCCGCCTCGTACAGCGCTTTGGGATCGGCGGAAAAGTTCGGCGCAGCCCACGGATCAACCGCCGCACTGGCGCCCGCACTCGCAGCCGGAGCTACGGGCGATTGTGCAGGTGCGGCGCCGGTAACGGCGCATGCGATGAGAGCAAAGAAAAGGCTGAGTATGAATGGACGCAAGAAGGAATTGGACACGGGTCACCCGGCTCGCTGGAATGTGAACACAACGGTAAACTGAGTGGAGCCGAAGCGCAAGCAGCGGCGAGGCGCAGCGCCGCTCATACGGTTACGGTTGGGCCACCTGCACCGTCTCGCCTACGGCTATCCTGTTCCAGGAGTTGACCACGGATAACCGAGGCGGTACTGCTGCAAATAGGTTCTGCGCAGGATGTGGTGCGCGGCTCCTTCCAGACGCACGTTTTTGCCCTTCCTGCGGGAAACCCGTAGAGCCGCCAAATACGCAGGCGATTCCCGCGGGGCAAACGCCGCCGGTTCCTCAGCCTCCTCAGCAATTCCCCGCTCAAGCTGCCAACGTTGCTGGAACGAACCCGCAAGGGCTGAAGTGTCCACGCTGCGGTTCCACTCAAGTCCAAACCGCGAAACGAGGATGGAAGTGGACGACAGGTATGATCGGAAGCGGCAAGATGATAGCGACTTGCCTTCAGTGCGGAAACAAGTTCTAGCCAGGTCGCGCGGTCATAGTTCCAGAGCAACCTCAAGCCGCCCTCCGCACCTCCGCCGCGATCTTTCTCAACTCTGGCAGCACCTTGCCCAGCGCCACAGGTGCAGCGTCGCGCGTCCCCAGCGCGAAGTAAGCATCGCGATAGTGCCGGTAAAGCTGCTCGTAAACCGCCGCCGATTTTTGATCGGGTTCGACGGTGCGCAACGGCAGGCACACCGCGGCTTGCGCTTCTTCGATGGATTTGTACGCTCCGGCGGCAAGCAGCGCAAAGATTCCCGATCCCAGGCTCGTCGGAATCCCTGCAGGCACGAGCACCGGCTTATTCAGCACGTTCGCGTAGACGCGGTTCAGCACTTCGTTCTTTTGCGGAATGCCGCCCGCGTTGATCACGCGATCGATGCGCACTCCATGCTCCGCCATCCGCTCCAGAATGATCCGCGTGTGGAACGCCGTTCCCTCAATCGCCGCGAATAGCTCGTCCTGCGCCGTGTGCACCAGGTTCCAGCCCAGTGTCACGCCGCCCAGCTCGGGATTCACCAAAACCGTGCGATCGCCGTTGTCCCAACTAAGCCGCAGCAGTCCGGTCTGACCTGCCTTGTACGCATCGAGCCCTTCACTGAGCGCGGCCACAGTTGTTCCGGCGCGCCTGGCAATGGCCTCAAAGATGTCGCCCACCGCGGAAAGCCCCGCTTCGATGCCCGTGTAGTCTGGATGCACGCTGCCCGGCACGACGCCGCACACGCCCGGAACCAATTCCGCTTGGCGAGCCATCGCAATAATGCACGTGGACGTGCCCACCACGTTCACCGCATCGCCTTCGCGGATGTTCGATCCGATCGCGTCCCAGTGCGCGTCGAAAGCGCCCACGGGAATCGGAATTCCCGCGCGCAATCCCAGCTCCGCCGCCCACTTCGCCGAAAGATGCCCCGCCAGATGATCGCTGGTGAGGTACTCGCCGCCCATCTTCGCGCGCACGCCGGCAAACAGCGGATCGACCGCGATAAGAAACTCTTCTGGCGGCAGCCCACCCCACTTCGGATTCCACATCCACTTGTGGCCCATCGCGCAAACGCTGCGCTTCAGCTTGTTCGGGTCCGTTACGCCGCACAACGTCGCCGCCACCATGTCGCAATGTTCGAGCGCCGTCACAAATTTTTCTCTTTGTTTTGGATTAGAGCGTAGCCAATGAAGAAGTTTGGCGAATCCCCACTCGTGCGAGTAAACGCCTCCGCACCACTCGATGCCCTCGAACCCCAGTTCGTGCGCCTTGCGCGTGATCTCCTCGGCCTCGGCGAACGCGCGATGGTCGCACCATAAGTAGTATTCGCCGAGCGGCTCCAGCCCTTCGCCCACGGGAATCACGCTCGATCCAGTCGTATCGAGCGCGATCGCGGCCACTTGGTTGCCATCGATGCCCGTCGCCTTCAGCACGTCTTTCGTTGCCGCAGACAGCGCGACCATCTGGTCGCCGTGCGACTGCGTTGCGTAATTCGGATCCTCGCGCTTGCGGTGCAGCGGATAGCTGGCCGATGCGGTGCCGATCGGCCCCTTCTTGCTGTCAACCAAAGTCACGCGAACGCTGAGTGTGCCGAAATCGACTCCAGCGACGATGGCCATCGAATCTTCTCCCCGGTAAACGCTTGCTGATCCGCCCATCAGACTACACCATCACCCTGCACCATCGCGGCAAATCGCGGCGTTCTCCGCTACTTCTTCGAGCCAGACAACATCGAAGTGAGCTTGCCCATGATTCCGGGTTTGGCGGCCGGCTGCGCGGGGGATGGCTTGGCAGGTGCCGCACCTGGCTTTGCGGCATTTGCAGCCGGCTTGGCCGAGTTTGGAGTTGGGGTCGAAGCCGGGCTCTGCGACTTGGGGGCGGCGGGTGACGCCCCTGCGCGCGGAGCCGCACCGCTGGGCCCACCATTCACTACCGCGGCGTGCGGCAACTGAGTCAGCGGCGCCGTGTTGTCCTGGTTCTTCACCAGAATCGTGATGCGCCGGTTGGATGGGTCGTAGGGATTGCTTTTCACGCGCAGCATTTGGTCGGCGAATCCGCGCACCTGCGTCACCTGGTCCGAGCGCACGCCATCCTGCTGCAACAGCCGCCGGGCTGAGTTGGCGCGGTCAGCCGAAAGTTCCCAGTTGCTGTAATTAGCGTCGGTCGAGTACTGCGCCGCATCCGTGTGCCCCTCGATGAGCAGTTGGTTAGGAAGCGTCTTCAGCTCTGAGGCCAGCAACGCCAGCAATTCCTGCCCGCTCGAGCTCAATTGTGCGCTGCCACTCTGATAAAACGTCCCATTCTTGTCCTCGATGAGCTCGATGCGCAGCCCCTCTGGAGTAATCGTGATCTCAATCTGCTTAATCAGCTTCTCCAAATCCTTGCGCGCTTCAATCTCGCGCTCGAGCTTTTCCTTGAGTTCTTCGAGCTTCTGCTGATTTTGGTCGGCTGTGGACGCCGCGCCTGCGCCGGTTCCCAGCCCGGTTCCCGACATCGTGGTTCCCAGCAGGCTGCCGGTTCCCCTGGGATCGTTGAAGTAGCCGGCCACCGCTTTCCTCACTGGATCGCTCTGGCCCATCAGCCACAGCACAATAAAGAGCGACATCAGCGCGGTCACGAAGTCGGCATAGGCCACCTTCCACGCGCCACCGTGGTGGCCGCCATGCCCGCCCCTCTTCTTGATCACAATGATGGATTGCGCCTTCGCCGTCATTCCGTCCCTCAGTCCCTGCGCCTCTGTCTTTGCCTTTCCTACTCCCTACTGGCTACTCCCTGCTGCCTTGCCCCCTCGCTCCCTCGTTCCCTTGGTCCCTTGGTGGCTTGGTCCCTGTTCTTACGCCGCGGCCGCTTCCACCACCGGCTCGGTCTTGTTCTTGCAGTTCTTCTCCATCTCGTCGAAGTTCGGCCGCGCGTACGCGGGGATCGCGCGCCGTCCCAGCTCGATCGCAATCATCGGCGCCGAGCCCTTCAGAAACGCCAGCAGCAGCACGCGCAGCACATGGAGGTAGTCGTTATGCTCGTCGGCCAGCTTCTTCATACTGGCGGCCAATGGACCAACCACTCCGTAACACAGCAGGATGCCGAGAAACGTTCCCACCAGTGCCGCGGCCACGTGCTTGCCGATCTCCTCCGGTGGCCCGCCCAGCGAGCCCATCGTGATCACCACACCGAGCACCGCGGCCACAATTCCCAGGCCCGGCAGCGAATCCGCCACCGTGTTCAGCGAATCGGCCGGTTGCACCGCCGCCTGATGATGTACTTCCATGTCGAGTTCCATCATCTGATCCATGTCAAACGGCTCCACGCCTCCTGTGATTGCCGTGCGTAGCGTGTCGCAAACAAAATCCCGCGCATGATGATCGTTGAGAAATTCGGGATAGTTCTTGAAGATCGCGCTCTCGCTGGGCTTCTCCACGTCCATCTCCACCGCCAGCAGGCCCTCTTTGCGCACCTTGTTCAGGAATTGGTACATCATCTTAAGCGTGCTCAGATAGCGTGCTTTGGTAAACCACGAGCCTTTCATCGACGCCGTGAGCCCCGCAACAATGTCCTTCAGAATGCGCACGGGATTCGCCACCAGCAAAGTTCCTGAGGCCGCGCCGGCAATGATCAAAAGCTCGGCGGGCTGCAAAAGGACAAGGATGTGCCCCTTCTCCATCAGGAAACCCGCAATGATCGCGGCGAACACCACGAAGATGCCTATGATGGCAAACATGTCGATTCCTCCGCCGGAGCCGGCGCCGCGTCGCTCGCCGCAACGGTCGCCCGGTTCCCACCCGTCCGGCTGTTCGTTTCCATGGCCTCGCGCGCACGCTCCAGCAGTCGCGCCAGCGTTTCCGCTCCATCGCTGCTGGCCTGTGCCGCGCCAATGCTTACCGTGAGCGATACGCGATCGCCCCACCAGCGGAAGTCCGCCGTCCGCGCCAGTCCGGCCAATGTTCGCGCGTGCGATGCCAGCATCTCCGCGCTGCGCTCGTGAGCCACGATCAGAAACTCATCGTCGCCCCAGCGGCTCATCTCTTCCGCCGGGCGCAATCCGTGCACCAGCGCGTGCCTGACCTTGTCGAGCATCGCGTGGCAGGCGCTCGCGCCGTGCGTCTTGCGCAACTCCTGCGCTTGATCTACTCCAATCCACAAGACACTCATTGGTGGCCCGCCACGCGTGAAGTCGTCGAACTCCATTTGCAGCCGTTCTTCGAATTCGCCCCGGCCCTCATCGGCCCCCAGGTCCTCGGTGCTCTCTCCATGAGGCAGCGCATCAAGGCTCTCCGCGGGATGAAACAACGCCGCCGCTCCGATCCGCTCTCCCAACCCATCGCGCAGAACCAGAGCTCGCGCGATCACCGGAACTCCGTGCCCCAGCTTGTGCCTCGCCCGCACCAACGCACGCCGGCCATCTCCAGCCGTCGGCCCGAGCGCCTCATCCCCATTGCGGGCCTCGTCCAGCAAGAGCGCTTCCAGGTCCTCGGGCAGCGGCCTCCCCAGCACATCGATCGCAGCGTACCCGGTGATGGCCTGCGCCGCCTGGTTCCACAGCACTACCTCGCCCTCCGTGCCCACCAGAGCAACACCTTCGGGGACGCTGTCAAGCGCGGCTTCGAGCAGTTCGTTGCGGTCGGTCATCGATGCTTCTCTTCGGCCCCGAATCCCTCTTCGGCTTTGGTTCTCTCTTCGGCCCTGGCGAAGGTCACATTGCTGCCCAGCCGGGGTCGCGCACTCATCCTTCGCGCACACCGGTTCGCAGGTCGGCCTCTCCCTCTTAAATCGGCGCAATTCCGTCCAACTTCAAGGAGCGATTCCGCAATAAGGGAATTCCAATGTGGAAAAATTGCGCGCTGGCGCACAACGGCAACATCAGGCCAGAGCGGCCCTCATGCACTTGTTCGGTAGGGTTTTATGCAGGTGGAAGCCCTAGTAGCTCCGCACCCATTCCAGGATCGACCGCACCCCGATCCCGCTGGGCCCTTTGGCGATGTATGGCCGTGAATCCTCCACCCACGCCATGCCCGCGATATCGAGATGGATCCACGGCGTATCCTCGGCGAAGACGTGCAGGAACTCCGCGGCGATGATGGCCCCGCCCCAGCGTCCGCCGGTGTTCTTGATATCGCCGATGTCCGACTCGATTAAGTCCGCATACGCGTCGCCCAGCGGCAGCCGCCAGAACCTTTCTCCGGAAATTGCCAGGGCCGACTCAAATTTGCTGTACGCCGCGTCGTCATTCGAAAACGCGCCGGCAGTGATCTTGCCCAGCGCAACCGAGATAGCGCCGGTCAGCGTTGCCGCGTCGATCAGGTGCGTTGCGCCAAGCTGCCGCGCGTACGTCAGGCCGTCCGCCAGCACCAGCCTGCCTTCCGCGTCGGTATTGATAATCTCGATGGTCTTGCCCGGCTTATCCGGGGCTATCGGCATCGCGGTCTGCACATCGCCCGGCTTCTGCGCTGTGCCCGAAGGCATATTCTCCGCTGCGCAAACAATCGCGATCACCCGTACCTTCGGCTTCAAGAGCGCAATGGCGCGCATCGCGCCGATCATCGCCGCTCCGCCAGCCATGTCGTACTTCATCTTCTCCATGTTGTCCGCGGGCTTGATCGAGATGCCGCCCGTATCGAACGTAATGCCCTTGCCCACGAGGCCAAGCACCGGACCTTCCTTCAATCCTTCGGGCTCATAGCGCAAAACGATCAGCGCCGGCGGTTCCGCTGAACCCTGGGCAACACTCCAGAACGCTCCCATTTTCAGTTCATGCAGCTTCTCCGTAGAATGAACTTCGCACCCCAGGCCAACCTCCTGCGCCATCTGCGCCGCCCGTGCCCCGAGGATCGTCGGCGTCAGCTTGTTGCCCGGCTCGTTCACCAGCGACCGCGCAAAGTTCTGGCTCTCGCCTACGATCACTCCCTCGGCAATCGCCGCCTCCACTGCTGCTCGCTCGGCGTCGCCCTCAACTGCAAGTGCGAACGATTGAATGCTCTGGTCCTTGCGATCGCTGCGGTACGTGTCTGCGTCGAAGTCGCCCACAAACGCGCCCTCAACCGCGGCCCTCGCCACGGCTGCGCCGCGCAGACTTTCGGAAGCGGGGAGTGCGAGAAGCACCTCCCGAATCCCGCGCGGTTTCGCAAATCGCACGGCGGTCCCCGCGGCATCGCGCACCGAGTGCACTGTAGCTTTCGCCAGCTTGCCCAGCCCGACAATCAGCAGCCTCTTCGCGGCCAATCCCGCAGGCGCGTGAAGCAGAATCGTCTCGTTGGCCCCGCCCTTGTATTCGCCGGTCGCAAGAACGCTCGCGACAGCCGCCTGAACCGCGGCGTCGGCCGTGAGCAGCGTGGGCTTCGGATTGGCATCCGGGCCCTTTTCGGTTTGAGTGTCGGCGGCCAGAACGGCCAGCAACTCGGTTGCGATCCCCGCGATCGAAGCAAATGAAAGTTCAGCGCGCATATTGCCCATTCTTCACGGATCGCTCGGCTTGTGGCAAATCTGGACGTGTCAGGACGCGGATTGTTCCAAATCCGCCTCCAGACCCAACCCCGGCAACGCACTCCCACCTGTTCCCGCACGCCAAGCTAATAGCTAAAGGTCAAGAGCTAACGGCTGTTTCTATGTTTGTTCGCCTTGATAGCCGCCCGTGCCTCCCGGTCCGCCTCCCGGCGCCGCTCCGTTTCCCGCTTGTCCCAATCCTGCTTGCCCTTGGCCACCGCCAGCTCGCACTTCACCCGCCCGTTGCGGAAATACAGTCGCGTCGGAATGAGCGTATGCCCCTTGATCTGCGTCTTGGAGAGTAGCTTGCGGACTTCTTCGCGGTGCAGCAGCAGTTTCCGTGTGCGCGTCTCGTCGTGGTTGGCGATGTTGCCGTGGGAGTACGGCCCGATATGCATGTTCAACAGAAACGCCTCGCCATCTTTGATCAGGCCGTAGGAATCCTTCAGGTTCGCGTTGCCCTGGCGGATCGACTTCACTTCTGTCCCGCGCAGCGCCACGCCAGCCTCGAACTTCTCCAGCAGAAAGTAATTGTGGCTGGCCGCCCGATTATGCGCCGCATCGCGCTGGCCGCTGGCCACGGGATCGCGGGGCTTCGCCGGTTTTTTGGCGGCCGGCGAGTCCTTTTGGACGATAACATGGCTGGTTTGGCGGGCCATTGGCAGCCTTCCTTGAATTCTTATCGTAGCATCGGGCCATTTCTCAATGGGCCGCGAAGGTCAGCGGGGCTTTGTTAGAATGAGGGAGCGTTTTGCGGAGAAGTTCGGCACGGTGAATCACTTCGGGACGCCCGTCGCGGCCCGAAAGGGCTCGCAATCACGTGAAACCGAGCACATGACCATGCCCCCTTTTGTCGTGTCCCCCATTTCCGTGTCTCCTTTTGCCGTGTTTTGGAGTCGTATGAACCGTCGCAACCCCGCACAAGCCGCAGTTCAAACCATGGCGTCGCGATGGAGGCTCGTACTCGCGCTTCTGGCCGCCGCGGCCGGCCTCGGCCTGCCGGCCGCCCGGCTGCACGCGGAATCGGCCACTTCTGACTTCAAGCAAGGCCAGGCGGCCGAGGCCCGCGAAGACTACGACACTGCTTTCGAGCTTTACCAGAAGGCCTACGCTCGCGATCCGAAGGACGCCAGGTTCAGGATCTCGCTCGCGCGCATTCGCGTCACCGCTTCCTCCTTGCACATCACCAAAGGCCGCAAACTGCTCCAGGCGGGTGACCTGCAGGGCGCGCTGTCTGAGTTCCTCCATGCCGCCGAAATCGACCCTGGCAACGAGGCCGCGCAGCAGGAGATCGCCCGAGTGCGCCAAAGGCAAGGCACCAGCGCAGCCGCTCCCGAGGTCGGCCTTCCGCAGCCGCCCGGCGAGGAGCAGGAACTTGACCAGGTCGAAGCTCCTCCCGAACTCCACCCCATCACCAGCGAGCCGCTCTCACTGCACATGGCCGAGGACGCCAAGGTCGTCTATCAGGCCGTCGCCAGGGCCGCCGGCGTCAATGTCCTGTTCGACCCCGACTTCAACTCCAAGCGCATCCAGGTCGACCTCAACAATGTTTCCCTCCTTGATGCCCTGCGCATCGTCGGCGTCATGTCTGATACCTTCTGGCGCCCGGTCACCAGCAACACCATCTTCGTCGCGCAGAACTCGCGCAACAAACGCCAGGAGCTCGACGAACAGGCGGTGCAGACTTTCTATCTGACCAATGCCTGGCAGCAGAATGACCTCAACGACGTGCAGACTGCCCTGCGCAACGTCATGCCCAATGCCAAGGTCTACGGCGTGCAGAGCCAGAACGCCATCGTCATGCGCGCCACGCCCGACGAGCTTCTCCTCGCGCAGCAGCTCATTGACGACCTCGACAAGGCGCGCGGCGAAGTTGTCGTCGACATCGCCGTCCTCGAGGTGAGCAAAAACTGGGAGCGGACCCTGGGCATCTCCTGGCCCAGCAGCATCGGCGTCGCCCTTCAGCCCAATTGCTCGGCCACCAACAGTTGCAGCACTTCCGGCACTGCAGCCAGCGGCACCGGCACCGGCACCACCACCACAAGCCCGACGCTTTACACGCTGGCCCACCTCAACTCCACAGATTTTGCAATGACCGTGGGTTCAGCCACGCTCAATCTTCTCCTTACCGACAACAACACCAAGGTCCTGCAGAGCCCGCGCATTCGCGCCACCGACGATCAAAAGGCCACCATGAAAATCGGTTCGCGCATTCCCATTGCCACCGGCTCCTATCAAACCGGCGCCGCCACCGCGCTCGTGAGCTCGCTGGTCAACACGCAGTTCCAGTACCAGGACGTGGGCGTAAACATCGAGATGACGCCCAGCGTTCACTACGACCACGACGTTACCCTCAAGATCAAGATTGAGGTCTCCGCCGAAAGCGGCACTGAAACCATCAGCGGCGTCACCGAGCCCATCATCAGCCAGCGCGTCGTCGACCAGACCATCCGCCTGCGCGAAGGCGAGGCCAGCATTCTCGGCGGCATCCAGAACAAGCAGGAAGAGAACAACTGGGCCGGCATTCCCGGCCTGAGTGCGATTCCCGTTCTCAAGTACATCTTCGGCTCGAGGGACCGCCAGATCCAGGATGACGATATCGTCTTCGTCGTGGTGCCGCACATTGTCCGCTCGCAGGAACTCGATCAGGCCAATCTGCGCGTCATCGATACCGGCTCAGGGCAATCCATCGATCTGCGCCACGCCGACTCGGGCGGCGCGCCGGCCGCGCCCCCCGCGCCAACTGTCCAACCCGCCGCGATGAACCAGCCTGCGGTGGGCACGGTTCCCGCCCAAAGCGCCATCGAGGCCGCCCCAGCGATGCTGGCGCAGTTACGCTCCGACATGGCTTCCAGCGGGGGTCCGCAGCCAGCCGCGCAGGCCACCGTTCAACAACCTCCTGCCAAACAACCCGCTGCACAACAACCCGCCGCGGCTCCCGCGCCCGCTCCGCAACCATCCGCCCCGCCGCCCACGCAGCCCGCCGCGCCGGTCGTCTCCCCGGCTGCGCCTTCGCAGGCTCCAGCAGTTGCCCCGCCAGCTCCGGTGACTGCATCGCCCTCCGCCCCACCGGCCGCTGCTACTGGCGCCGCCTTCGCGCTCAACGCACCCACAGCTCCGCCGGCCTCCGGCGCCACCTTCCAGGTTCCCGTCGTTTTGAACGGCGCCACCGACGTCGCTTCCATCGCACTTCAGTTCCATTACGATGCTGCAAAGCTCCAGCTCGTCAACGTCTCTGGCGGCGACTTCCTCAGCCGTGACGGTCAGGCCGCGCCTCCCATTCACACCGACCAGCCTGCGGGAAATCTGGTCGTCGGCATCTCGCGCCCCCCGGGCACGCACGGAGTCACCGGCACGGGAGTGGTCTGCGTCCTCACCTTCCAGGCCAAAGCCCCGGGCCCCAGCGACCTGTCCATCGCTCGTGCCTCGGTGGTCAACAGCGCGCAGCAGCAGATGCCCGCCACGAGCGCCCAAACCAGCATCGTCGTCAAGTAGGGAGCAGCGCCGATGAGCCTTCTGCATCCCATTCCGATTAGGCGAAGCGAGCGGAGTTCCCGCGGAGTTGTTGCTCGCAGAGCCGGTCTCCGTCGGGCGAATCAGCGCGGCCTCACACTCGTCGAACTTATCGTCACCTGCTCCATCCTCACCATTCTGGCCATGGCCGCGTTTCCGCTCGTGCGATTCCAGGTCAAGCGCCAGAGGGAGCGCGAACTGCACTACGATCTTTGGATGATGCGCGACGCCATCGACAAATATAAGGACGCTGCCGACCGCGGCGCGTTCCAAACCAAGGTCGAGAGTCAAAACTATCCCCCCGATCTTGAGACACTGGTCAACGGAGTCGACGTGCAGGGCAAGAAGCTCAAGTTCCTCCGCAGGATTCCGGTCGATCCCATGACCGGCAATACCGACTGGGGAATGCGCTCCATGCAGGACGATCCCGACTCCGACTCCTACGGCGGCCAAAGCGTATTTGATGTCTACTCCAAATCTCAGGGCACGGGGCTCGACGGCACGAAATACTCAACGTGGTGAGAAAGGCAAGCTTCTAGCTTCTAGCTGCTAGCCTCTAGCTCGATTGTGGTAGGGGTGCTTTAAGCGTGAAGTGAGACGCTACGGAGAAATGGCATGGAAGACGCGAAGCGGAATAGGCTAGAGGCTAGGAGCTAAGATTTGCGCAACCGGCACACACAATCCGGCTTCACGCTCGTCGAGTTGCTGATTGTCATGGCGATCATCGGCATCCTGGTCACGATGGCAATTCCCCGCTTCACAGCCGCGGTCCAGCACGCGCGCGAAGCAGTGCTGCGCGAAGACCTGCAGACCATGCGCATGGCCATCGATTCCTACACCATGGACAAGCAGAAGGCCCCGCAGACGCTCGACGATCTGGTCCAGGAAGGCTACCTCAAGGCCATCCCCGAAGATCCCATGACCCACAGCAAAGATTCCTGGGTCACTGAAACCAGCGACGCCATGTACTCCGTCGACGAGACCGAGCCCGGCATCAGCGATGTTCACTCTGGTTCCGATGAGCAGGGTTCTGACGGCCAGCCGTACTCCTCTTGGTAAATTCAAGAGTGAGGAACGGCTCCATGCTGAGAATTCGCGCTCTCTTCATACTCGCTCTCGTAACCGCCTTCTCCGTTTCCCTCCACTCGCAAACCCCAAGGACAATCTCCATTCGCTTGCTCGACGGCAAAACCGGCCTGCCCGTCAAGGCCTCCAACTTCCTCGTGCGCGTCGATCACCACGACACCTTGCATCCCGAGTGGGTCAAGATCAATGACGATGGCACGGTAGTCGTCACTCTCCCCGCCGACGCCAAAGAGATCTCCGTCAAGGCCACCTATGGCATGGGCATGGACACCTACGTCAATTGCGATGCCGCCAAAGAGAACGACAAGGAGAGGAACATCTGGTATCCGATCGCGACGATCCTCAGTGCCGGCATCGTTGCGCCCGACGAGTGCGCCAAGACCGACTTCAAGGCTAAGCCCGGCGAGTTCATCTTCTTTGTCCGCAAGCGCGAGTGGCACGATCGCCTCGACGATTAGTCCTGGTTCAACGTCGCGCCCCCGCAAATCGTAAGATGGAGTCTTGGCTCTCGATCCTCCATCCCCGGCCGCATTCGACTTCCTCGTGCGCGTCGCGCTGTCCTATGCGGGCCTGCTCGAAACCCCTCATGCTCACCCGGAGACGGGCCTCGGCGGCAATCTCTTCTACGCGGGCGACCTGGATGATGAGAGCCGCGCCCTCGTTGTTGCAGCTAACATCGCCGGCGCCGCCACCCTCGTTGCCGCCGCCGATTCCGCCGCGCAAAAGCGGGCGATCCACGATGGCGTCGCTGATTTCGTCGTCACCACGCTCGACGAAGCCCTGCGCATCCTCAAGAATCAACTCCGCAAGCGCGAGACCGTCGCGGTTTGCGTCGCCCTGCCGCCGTCAGAAGTTGATCGCGAAATGAACGAACGCGGCGTCGCCCCCGATCTCCTGCGCCGCGAGCTGCGCATTCCGCCACTCCATGAGGCACTCCTGCTTCGGCAGAACGCGGAAGTGCTGATCGTTGTGGAAGACGCTCCCACGGAACCTGATCCCAGCAGGACGCCTGCCCTCATCACCTGGAGTGTCGACTCAGCGCTCCCCAAAGATCTCGCCAAGCTCGACGAAATCGCCCTCGCCTGCCTCGATCCTGAAGAATGGAAATCCCGCCGCTGGCTGCGTCTCTCCCCACGCTATCTCGGCCGCCTCGCGCAGGGATTGCGTCTTCTTGACGCCGACCGCGAATTCGCTGCACGTTTCATCGATAGAGTTCGCCAATCCGCCGAGCGCAGCGAGATCGCCATAGCCGTTGAGATTTGTTCCTACTTTCGCGGCCAGCGCGACGAATTCCGATTCGCTCCCACCAAACCCTAACCAGCGAACCCTCTTTTTCCCTATTCCCTATTCCCTATTCCCTATTCCCTATTCCCTTCTTCACTTATTCACTTGTTCCTTGGTCCCTTGGTCCCTGCCTCTCCAATTCTCCGCCACAACTCCTCAATGCCGTATCCGGTCCTGGCCGAAACCGGCACGATCTCCTCAAATTCGAGCCCTCGCTTCAGCGCCGCCAGGTTGCGCGTACGCTCGTTGCCGCTCAGCCGGTCCACCTTCGTCGCAACTACCAGGAGTTCGCGGTCCACGGAGCGCAACCAGCCGAGCAACTGCCGGTCGTTCGGCCGTGCCGGCACGTTCGCATCCACGATGCAGATGCACAGCGCCAGCGTCTCGCGCGCGGCGAGGTACGGCTCAACAAATCCCGGCCACTGGGCCGAAATCGATTTTGAAATCTTCGCGTATCCGTATCCCGGCAAGTCCGCGAAGATCATCTTCGGCGCGCGCCGCTCGCCCGAGACCTCAAAGAAGTTGATCGCCCGCGTCCGTCCCGGCGTCGACGAGACTTTCGCCGCCTTTGCACCCACCAGCGCATTCAGCAGACTCGACTTGCCCACATTCGATCGCCCCAGAAACGCAATCTCCGGCACGCTCGCTTTGGGAAACTGCGCCGCCAAAACCGCGGAGAGCATGAATTCGGCAGACCATCGCATCGCGCGTAACCTCTCTCCTGAGTCTAAGCGGCGTGGTCCCCGCCGATGAGGACTACGTCTCCGCCACGGCCAGCGGCCTCTCCCGGTTCGTGCGCAGTGTGGGCACCGCCGCCAGCAGCGTGCGCGTGTACGCGTGTTGCGGCGCCGTCAGTACGCACCCGCTCTCGCCGGTCTCCACCACTTCTCCGCGCCGCATCACCGCCAGCCGCCCGGCCACCTGCCCCACCACCGCCAGATCGTGCGAGATGAAGAGCATTGCCAGCCCGTATTCGCGCTGCAGCTCACCGAGCAGCGCCAGAATCTGCGCCTGCACCGTCACGTCCAGCGCCGTCGTCGGCTCGTCGGCAATCAGCAACCGCGGCCGGTTGATCAGCGCCATCGCAATCAGAATGCGCTGCCTCTGCCCGCCTGAAAACTGGTGCGGATAATCGCCATAGCGCGAGGCAGCACGGGGAATCGCCGCCGCCTCCATCGCCGCAATCGCCTTTCGCTTTGCCTCTCTGCCTGTCAACCGCCGAGTGTGCGCCTCTGCGCATTCGGCCACCTGCCGGCCCACCGTCATCACCGGGTTCAGCGCCGTCATTGGCTCCTGAAAGATGATCGCAATTTCGCGGCCGCGAATCCGCCGCATTTGCTCTTGCGTCTGCCGCAGCAAATCAACTTCTCTGCCCTCAACTCGCCACTGAATCTGCCCGGCCACCGTCGCCGTCGGCGGAAGCAATCCCATGATGGCCAGCGCCGTCGCGCTCTTGCCCGATCCCGACTCACCCACCAGCCCCAGCACTTCGCCTTCGTCCACGCTCAGGCTCACGCCGCGCACCGCTTCCACGGCGCCAAATCGCACCTCAAGATCGCGAATGTCGACGAGAACCCCCATACGCTCATCCTAGAGCACGCCGGCCCGCGCAACACAAAGCCGTCGCATACCCCGATTGCCGGTTTACGAAACGGGAAAGGAATTCTAATGCCGAAGAAGGCACGCGCCTTCGGAGAAGGCGTAAATAGAGCTTCACAGAATCTGGCTACCCAGGCTGAGCTACTCCAGTTTTGCATTCGAGTGAATCTTCCATGGTGCGTAGAATTGCGTGGAATCTCCTCGTGTCGAATACGTTCATGGAATCGTCAAAATATGCGTATTGGGAGTGCTGAGCAGTCTTTATTTTCAATAACTTATTTGGTTTTTTCAACGCCTGCGTTTGAATTGACTCCCGCCGCCTCCGCCATGCTTGATCGTGAGCATGATCTGCCTCTCGTTTGCACGCATGGAAGCACTTCGTGCAGTTCAGAATGCCGCTTTTGTCCGGTCGTCCGCGCCTTTTGAGTTACGATTCCCGAGCGCAATTACTGCTTGCTATGCGAACATGAACATGCTCAAATCATCCTTCCCGATGATCCAAGCAAAGGCATAGCAGATGGCGCACGACGTTTTCATAAGCTACTCCTCAAAGGACAAGCCAGTCGCAGACGCTGCATGTGCCACCCTTGAATCCAACGGCGTGCGCTGCTGGATTGCTCCCCGCGATGTGTCGCCCGGCGTGGCGTATGCGGAATCGCTGGTGAACGGCTTGTCCAATAGCCGGCTGATGGTCCTGGTCTTTTCCGCCAATTCGAATCGCTCCCCGCAAGTGCTGCGCGAAGTCGAGCGCGCCGTCAGCAAAGGGTTGCCGATCCTTCCGCTACGCATTGAGGACGCGCCCATGTCCCAGGCGATGGAGTACTACATATCGAGCCAGCACTGGCTCGACGCCCTCACTCCACCTCTGGAACGCCATCTTGCCCGCCTCTGCGAGAGCGTGAAAGCTCTGCTCTCGAGCCAGGCCGACGATGAACGCGAGCAATCGCACCAGCCTGATCAGGAATCAGTCGCCGGGCGAGCCGCGGGCGATTCACATATCACCGTCCCAGCCACCGCCGCACCGGATCATGCGGACTCGGCGCGTGCACCTTCCAGCAAGCTCTTCTGGTGGATCGGCGCTGGAGTGGTTCTTGTAATCGCCGTTGCGGTCTTCGCGATAGTAGTCTTCAAAAGCCGCGCCACCTCTCAATTTGCAGAACCAACTGCAATTGGTGGCCCTTCGGGAGCGCCGGTATTCAGCAACGTGAACAACGAGCTTCTCAGCGCGGCATCGAGCGGCGATACTGCTGCGGCCGCGCGGCTATTGGGACAGGGAGCTGACGTCGACGCAAAGAACAATCAAGGCGATACGGCGCTCCTGCTGGCTGCGAAGTCAGGAAAGATTGACACGGCCAGGCTCTTGATTGAGAAGGGCGCCAACATCGAGGCCAAGAACAATGTGGGCGAGACGGCGCTCATCGCCGCATGTACTTCGGGCCATGCCGAGATTGCACAACTACTGGTGGAAAACGGCGCCGCCACTGACGCACGCGACGATGGTGGTGCGACGCCTCTGATGTACGCCGGCCTCGGGGGAAATACAGCGATCGTCGATCTTTTGCTTGCCAAGGGCGCAAACATCAATGCGCAGGACGATAAGGGTGAGACACCGCTGATGTACGCCGCCTCCGCGGGAAGCGTGGATGCAGTGAAGCTGATGCTGCGAAAGAACGCGAACCCTGCCGCAAAAGACCACAATGGCCAGACTGCGCTGGGATACGCGACGCAGTGGAAACGTCCTGACGTTGTCCAATTGCTTGAACACCGGAATCGATAGGCCCGGCGACGCAGCTTGACTCAATGGATCCAAGGCCGCCTTTTTCCGGCGGGGTGTACCATCTTTGCGAAAGGTCTTGGGGAAAAACCATATGGACCCGTATCGATCAGGTTCTGCCGGGCGTCTCTCCGGAGAGCCAACCAGCCGTGATATCTGGAGTGTCTTGCTCCGCGCAAAAGCGACCAGCAAATTCGCCATTCTGGGCGGTATGATTGTTCTTCTAGCGGCGGCATTTCTTGCCGGATCGCGCTTCGGGAGTCATCTCGTTCCCGGCGGAGGAGTCGACCCAATTGCGGCAACACGGCCTAACAACCAATTCCAGTTGGCAATCCGGAGTCGCCCGTCCGTCAAGGTCTTCGAAGACTTCCTCAATTTCACAGCTGAGAAGAACTGGCCCGGTGCGTTCCGCCTACTGGGGCCTTCATGGGCTAAATTCAACATCAACCAGCCCAGCGATTTGGAGCGCATCTACAGAAGAACGCTTCGCTACGAGCTCTATTACTACATCCCGGACAGCGTGAACGACGACAAGGAAGTTTACAACGTGGACTTTGCATTCTGGGACGCAGTGCCCGATATTCCGGCCTTTGATGGGGTGGTGAATTCGAACTTGTCGGATGTCCTGGCGCCGGCGAAGGTTGACGCTCTCACTCAAGCTCTGGTGGACGAGCTCCCAAATGATTTCGTTGTGCCGGACTCGGAAAAGAATCAGCTGCCCGCCCTTGCCGGTAAGTTCGTTGGCCGTTTGAAACTAAGCAGTATGGTTCTTCACGAAGACGATATCGTCGAGATGCTGGGCGATGAGTTGGGTCTTCAGCCGATTGTGAAGGGTAATTCGTATTTTCAAACGGCCGAAGCCGGCAAAGAGGAACGCCGGTTTCTAAAGGTGGTTTTGGTCAAACAGAATGGCCAGTGGCTGCTCGACTCTTACGACTCATTCATGGTTGCAAAGAGATAAGGCGTGTGATCGAAGCGTGGACTCATGGCAACGGAGTACTCCAGTGAATCGACAGATTCTCCGCAAAGCTTTTTTACTCGTGGCCGCGCTGGCCGGGATCTCCGCCGCGCCATTGCTCGAAGCCCAGCAAACTGCCGCTTCACCTGGCACGGAAGCGCCCGCAGCGCAGCCAGCGTCGCCGGCCAAGGTCACCCATCCGCCTCAGTACTATGTTTGGAAAAAAGCGCACGACGCGCAACTGTTGGTCGACTTCGGCGGGCTCGAGCACTTCAGGAAGGCTGATGCCATGCTTCCTGCGCCGAAGCCCGGCGAGCAGCGCGTAGTCTTCATGGGCGACTCCATCACCGAGGATTGGAAGCTGGAAAACTCGTTTCCCGGCAAGCCCTACATCAATCGCGGCATCAGCGGTCAAACCTCGCCGCAGATGCTGGTGCGCTTCCGCCAGGATGTGATCGATTTGAAACCGAAGGTCGTGATCATTATGACCGGGACCAATGACATCATGGAGAACACAGGTCCCATGACGGTCGACGAGAGCGCGGAGAGTATTGCCTCCATGGCCGACCTGGCCACGGCCAACAACATTCGAGTGGTGCTGTGCTCGGTGCTGCCGTCGTCCGAATTCGCCTGGTCGCCGGAATGGAAGCCTGCACCCAGAATCGTGGAATTGAATGCATGGATCAAGCAATATGCGACTGAAAAGGGATACGTCTACGTGGACTACTACTCGGCCATGAAGGATGAGCGCGGAGGCCTTCCGCCGGCGCTGAGCGACGACGGCGTTCACCCGCTGCCGGCCGGTTTTGCCATCATGGCGCCGCTGGCCGAGGCGGGAATCGAGAAGGCGCTGGAGCGCGGAAATTAGTCAGCTTTTACGGTGCTGTCCGCGCCAGAGTTTCGCCCTCGAGTGAAGCGATTCCATATGGGCCAGTCAATCGGCCCTTGCGTCGGTCAAATACCGCAACCGCATATGCGGCCCGGCGTCGCGCTCGCTGTTCCCAGCGAGGCAATCCATCGAGGGGACGCGGATACGCCAGCATTGCGCTGATAAACGACGCCTCCTTGATGGATAGTTGATCGGCGTCCTTATTGAAAACCCTTTGCGCAGCCGCGTTCGCGCCAATAAGGCCGGAGCCAAAAAAAGCGCACGCCAGATACGACTGAAGAATCTCAAGTTTCTTGTGGCGGGATTGGATGACGAGAGCCAAAAATCCCTCATAGATTTTCCGCCTCATCGTCGGCGCCCTATATCCCGTTACAGTGCGCGCAAACTGCATATCGATTGTGCTTGCCCCTCCATGTTTGCGGCCTTTGAGCACCTTGATCGTCTCCCGGAGAATTGAAAGAACGTCCACACCGGGATGATGAAAGAATCTTCTGTCTTCGATGGCGATGGTCATCAGCTCCAACGCTGTCAATCGAGCCGCGGGCGACTGCGGCAATCGCCGCACATTTTGATCGATTCGCGACAAGTCGCTTCGTAGCCTGGCGAACCACGTCGAAGGCTTGGCCCAGTCAGGTCGTTCGAGTGCCCGGCGCGCAACAGGGTCGGCCGCAACCTGGCGGCTTCTTCCCGGCTCTTTCGACCCACAGGCATCCGCAACGTTCGTGTTTACCCATTCCTCAACGGCGTCCGCCGTCGCATCGCCGAAGAGGTGGTTAGGGCAGTCGGTGGTTCCTTCGTTACACGGGGCAAATCTGTGTCCCAGCACATTCGCGGCGGGTATTCCATACTGTGCGGCAAGCCAGCGAACGAGTTGCGCGCTCGCCCTGCTCTGAGCATCTGTCAGGCGGTCGCTCGCCGTCCCCACATGCTCTATGCCAATCGATCTGGAATTAATGGCTTTCGCGTGCCAGGCGGAACACTCATCGCGGACAATTTGGTAGATATCGCCATTCCTATCGACAACGTAATGAGCTGATACTTGCGACTTGGGATCAAGGAACCAATTGATTGTCCCCTCGACGGTCGCCGCCGTCGTCGAGTGCAGCACAATCATGTTGATGCTGGCCCCGTTGCGCGAGGAATAATTTGGGCTTTCGATGAAGCTCTTGATGGCTGGTTTCACTTGCCGCGCGTTTTGACCGGAATCGCCTCGTGCATCAATCGTGCTGGCAGCCCCCTTGAATGCCGGATCCCGCGGTTCAATGACCTTCATTTCGTCCACCGTATCTTTGCAGCGAAGTTCACCTTAACCAGCCAACACCGTCGCAGCGGAGCACGAGTGCCACAGTCACGCAAGTCTTTCCGGGAAGCTGTTGCAACCAATATACACTCGGTGTTCTTTCTCCCGCGGCTTCAATGCCCTCAGATGGCTTCGTTGCTGTCCCATTTCAGTTCGACGTTATTGACTCTCCTATAATGACCGGGAAGCAGTACCTCGCCCATGCCCGGAAGGTGGGAGACGTGAACCATGCCAGGCAAGATCAATATCTTCAGTTCGGTCGGACGCAAGGCCTCGAACCTTTTCGGGGATGTGACCATCGTCCAACGGCTTATCAACCTCAAAATTCCGCCCCCTTTGCGCCCGCTCGACGTTGATGGGCTTTGCGGGCCAGCGACAATCTCCGCCATCGAACGGGTTCAGCGGCATGATCTTCTCATGGCCCGGCCCACCGGAAAAGTTGAACCGGACGACCCCGCCTTCAACTTCCTCACGCGCGGCATCGCGGCTGAAGCTCTCGGTGGTCGTCAGATCGCCTGGGGAGCCAGGGTGAGTGCCGCGTTCAAGGTCAAGCTGATTGAGATTGCCGAGAACATCGGCGTTGATCCGAACTACCTGATCTCGGTCATGGCCTTTGAAACAGGCGAGACCTTCAGCCCATCGGTAAAGAACAGCAACGGAGCCACCGGCCTAATTCAATTCCTGCCGGACACAGCCGCAGAACTTGGCACGACCACCGCGGACCTGGCCGCCATGACTGCCGTAGACCAGATGAACTATGTCGAGAAGTATTTCGATCCGTACAGGAACCGGCTTAAGACCATCGAGGATGTCTACATGGCCATCCTTTGGCCGGCCGCAATCGGCAAGGCAAGCTCATGGGTTCTCTTCAGCAAGCCGAGCGCCCGATATGATCGAAATTCCGGCCTCGACACCAACAAAGACGGCGCAGTAACCAAGGAAGAGGCAGCAGCGATGGTCAAGGCTAAGTTGCTTAAAGGCAGAGGCGCGGAATACTTCGGATAAAGTCTATCGTGAGCGTAGCGGGCCCGCAGGTGAAATCCTGAGTCCGCGGCAGCGGACGAGGAACCTCAATGACTAATTTGTTCTCGGGGAAATTGGTGCCGAAGAAGGGACTCGAACCCCCACACTCTTGCGAGTACGTGGACCTGAACCACGCGCGTCTGCCAATTCCGCCACTTCGGCACATGAGACTGCTCAGGCGGGTTTCGCCGAGCGGGCAGCAATTCTGAGTCTCGCAAATGCCGTGGTTGGTGTCAAATTTCGCGCTGATGAAACGGCCTCATCACCCCGGCGTCTTCACGCCCTTCTTCAGCATCGCGACGGCCCTGGCCATGCGATTCTGCCGCGTCTCTTCCTTCTTCGCGTCCTCAATCCACCGCACATACTCCTTGCGGTGCGTGTAACTGAGCTTCTCGAATCCGGCCAGCAGGCCCACCTTCTTTAGCAGCGCCTTGAATGGGGCCGGGATCGGAACGACGCGTTCCTCCTCGTCCTTCCACACCACCACTTCGATCGTGTCGCCCGGTCCCTTGCCGATTTGCTCGCGAATGGCTTTCAACATCGGCAGCATGTGCTGGGGAGCGCCGTACTTCACCAAGGATCCCGAGTACGCAACTCCATTGAAGGTAGCCTTCACGGGCACGCGCCCTTTGGCGCCGAACTCCTTCTCCACGTCATAGGGAAAAAGCACGAACGCACCACCTGTGCCCACGCTCGCTTCCTCGATCTTTGCCTTGTACTTGTATTTCTCCATCGCTTTCGATGCCTCCTGCATGCGCTCTCCATGCCGATTCCGGTGCCGTCAACCTCGCACACGCCCGACGCTCATACAAAGGTTGATTTCTGGTGCAAGCGGGCAATGAAACAAGCATCCCACTCTCCTCTCTGGAAATCGTCCAGCGCGAGGATGGGACGTTTCGATCGTGTTCCGCCCGATGGATCGCCTACAGCGGTTCCACAATTGCTACGCCTGAAGCCGCAACTGCCAAGTGGCTTTTTCATCAAGAAAAAGCCACCCTGCACATCGGTGGTAACGGCACTCGAATTGTGGAACCGCTCTATACCAGCTTCGCGTCCAGCGTAATCTCGGTGTTGTTCGCGAAGAGCTTCGAAATCGGGCAGCCCGCCTTGGCGCCGGCCGCGGCCTTGTCGAATGCCTCCTTCCTCGCGCCCGGAACGCTCGCTGTAGTGGTCAGCGCGATCCTCGTAATCGCAAAGCCGGCGTCGACCTTGGCGAGCGTCACTGCTGCCTGAGTCTCAATCTTCGTCGGCGTCAATCCCGCGCCTCCCAGTTGCGCGCCCAGCGCCATTGAAAAACAGCTTGCGTGCGCCGCCGCAATCATCTCCTCGGGCGTAGTGCCGGAGCTCGCTCCCTCAAATCGCGTGGCGAACGAGTAGTTGGCGTCCTTCAGCACGCCCGTCGCCGTTGAAATCGTGCCCTTGCCTTCCTTCAGTGATCCAGTCCAAACCGCGCTCGCTTTGCTTGCCATAGTCCCTCCTTGGGGGTGCCCCGTCTGGGGTGTTTCGTCCTCTGGTTGTCTGTGGGTTTTTGGGCGCTGAACCTTGGGGAAAACCGTTGCGCCGCTTTCCTGTTGATCTCTCGGGCGCCTGCGGAAAACTGGAAGTACAGGCGGCCACTCCTCCATGCTAATCTGTCCGCCATGTTGCCGGAGCGGCCCCGCGCCCTGAATTTCGATTTTCAAGCCGATCCCGCCGCGGATATCTCACAACGTGGTGCGCTCTGCACAGACCCGTCTGGCTCAGTTGACGAGGCCCTCTCCGTCGGTCATCACTGCCAGATCTGCCCCACACATGCGGCCATCGACTCACCGGCCACCACAGCAAGCTGGTTTGCGCCCATTGCGGCTACTACCTCAGTTGCGCGGACTACTATTGATAGGCCTCGAAGCCAAAGAACTAACCAATCGGGCACCCATCCTGGCTTTGCCCGGCTTAAGTAACTGCTGCCCCGCTCCCTCAGTCCCTATTGGCTACTCCCTGTCTTTTCGCTCGCCTTCCGCGCCGCCTCAAACTCGTCGCCCGGCAGCCACTCGATTGGCTTCGTTTGCTCGCTCGCCAGCCAGCCCAGAACAAACCCGAACCGCGCCAGCTTGGCGTTGCCTCTGAAGTCCCAGTCCGCGCGGTATTCGTCCGATGGCTGGTGATAGTGATGCGCCACGTAGTCCGCCATCTGCGCTTCTCCCCATGCCAGGTCGTGTCCCGCGAATAAATCTCCCTGATCGACGGAGAACGCCGGAATCCCCACGCGCGCCAGCGAAAAATGATCCGACCGGTAGTAGTGACCCGCCATCGGCGAGGGATCGGGTAGCAATGCCAGATCGAATGCCTTTGCCACTCGCTCCACGGTCGGAAAAAGGTCGATCCGCTCCGCGCCGGTCAGATTTACCGACCGCGGAATCCCGATCGGCAGCAGCATGTCGTAATTCAGGTCCAGCCCCATCTGGCTGGCGGGCACTGGCGGATGCATCCCCAGGTACTGCGAGCCCAACAGCCCTTGCTCCTCCGCCGTTACTGAAGCAAAGTAAACCGCGTGCGGCGGCCGCACAGGCGACTGCGCAAATGCGCGCGCCAGTTCTATCACAATCCCGCAGCCCGTCCCGTTGTCGGCCGCGCCGTTAAAGATGTTGTCGCCCTTCATGTCGGGATCGATGCCCAGATGGTCGTAATGCGCGGTATACAAAACGGCATTCCCACCCTGAGCTAATCCCGCCACGCGCCCCACCACGTTCGCGCTCACGTACCGTCTTACGCGGCTCTCAATGTGCGCTTTCAGCCGCACCGGCAGCTCAACCGCATGAAATGCCCCGGGAACTCCAGCGCGGTCGATCCTCCGGTCCAGATCGCCCAGCCCGGTCATCGTGAACAGCTTCTGCGCCACGTCGTGCTGGATCCACGCCGCCGCGCGCAACGTTGCGCTCGGATCCCCGTCCAGGTAGCTCTTTTCCACGGCCTGCGAGTTGCGTACAACGTCCCAGCCGTAGCTCGCCAGATCGGTCCTGTGGATGATCAGCACGCCCACCGCCCCGCGCCGCGCAGCCTCCTCATATTTGTAGGTCCAGCGCCCATAGTAAGTGAGTGCCACGCCTTTGAAGAACTTCGCGTCCTGCGAAGGCGGCTCGTTCACAATTACCAGCACTACCTTTCCCTTCACGTCGATATCTTTTCCGTCCGGGCCCGCGTAGTCGTTCCAGTGGTACTCCGGTGCATCGATCCCGTATCCCACAAACACAATCGGCGCGTCGATGTCCGCTGTTTCCTGTCCCGTTTGATCCTTGGCCACAATCTCGTCGCCGTACGCGAGATCAAGCGCCGCGCCATCGGCCGGCACAAACGCAAACTTCGTCTTGTCCTTCACCGTGTGCACCGCGTATAGCGGAACGCGCTGGAAGTACGTGCCGTCATCCCCCGCCGGCTCCACTCCCGCCAGCGCAAACTGCGTCGCAATGTACTCCGCCGCCAGCTCGCCGCCGCGCATCCCCGGCCCGCGGCCCTCGAGCAAATCGAGCGACAGAAACCGCACGTGCGCGCGAATCTTCTCGCCGTCGATGCCGGCCGCGGCAGCGCGCGCCCCCGCGGGCAGCCCCGCAATTGCCGGAACCGCACCAGGCCCCGCCTCTTGCGCTCTAGCCGTCGGCGCCGCCGCTAGCAAACACGCCCCCGCCCAAAAAACCAGAATGAATCTCGAATGCATGGAATCTCCTTCCGAATCCATCTCGGTCCGCGATTTGCGTCAAAAACTGCGTATCGATTGACCCTTCAGACTACGGCTTCACCGCGCCGCCGCGCAATTGCGTCCATGGCCGGCGACGCCAGCAGCCGCGCACGCATCAGCACTTTCCGCGTTAGCCCCGTCAGTGCCATGCTCCCCGCCTCATGCATCGCAACCCAGCGCCGTTCCCCGTCTGCCGCTGTCATCGCCTCCACATCCTCCTCACCTACGCTGCGAATGTGTACGTAATAGTTCACCTGCATGATTGCGTGCCGCAATGTCATCCGCAGCTCGCTTCCGGGAACCTCGGGATGAATCAACGTCGGCAGCTCCCACATCCCGGGCATCACCGTCGTGCGCGCCGGCCGCTGCACCAGCAGCACTTGCCGCGTGCTCGCGCCGCGCCCTTTGCCCTTTGCCGGGCTCGCCCGCAGCGCCAGAGCATATGCCGCAACCCGGCTGGTCATTGCAGCGCGCCGCGCGGTCTTGTGCTCGCCCCGCGTTTTGCATTCCGCCATCAGCGGGCACGCCGCGCATTTGGGATTCCTGGGCGTGCAAACCGTCGCGCCCAGCTCCATCATGGCCTGGTTAAAATCCCCCGGCCGCCCTCGATCCAAAAATCGCCGTGCCAGCTCTTCCACTTTCCGCCGCAGCGCCGTGCCGCCGCCTTTGCGGCTCCCGGCTCCCCAACCCGCGAAGCGGCACAGCACCCGCTCCACATTTCCATCCACCACTGCCACCGGCTCGTTGTGCGCGATGCTCGCCACTGCCGCGGCCGTATACACGCCAATCCCCGGCAGAACGCGCAATTCCTCCGCCTTCACCGGCAGATTCCCTTGAAGATTCTCGCTTACAAACTGCGCCGCCTTGTGCAGCATCCGCGCCCGCCTGTAGTAGCCCAGCCCGCTCCACATCGCCAGCACCTCCTGCTCCGGCGCCAGCGCCAGCGATACCAGCGTGGGAAACCGTTCCAGAAACTGCTGGTACCGCTCCACCACCACGGCCACACGCGTTTGTTGCAGCATGATCTCCGCAACCCAGATCGCGTAAGGATCCCTGCTGCGCCGCCAGGGTAAGTCGCGCCGGTTGCGCCCGTACCACTCCAGCAAACCCGCGCGCAACGCTCTCGTCTTCCCCAGCTCCACGTCCTGCCTTGCCATGCGCCCAGCTTACGACATCCTGGCAGCCGAACGCTGGCGGCGCAAACTCCTGCTCCCAGGGGCAACAGACCTGATTCAGTGACTCTTTTTGTGTATTGCACCGCGTTAGGTGCATTGCTAGATTTGAACTCAAATTCCCACTCTGGCAGAGGCATGCCAGGCCATTGGTGATTTTGTACGCCAGGTTACTCCGGCTCATCTACGCTGAAGGATCACCCATACAATTGCCGGATCCGCTGGCGAATCGATTGGAGACATTGTGAAACGACTTGCTCGCTTTTTGACGCTCACCCTGCTGGCCGCATCATCAGGCCTGTTCGCTCAATCTTCTTCTTCCAACTTCGCTTCCTCGTCATCTCCCACGCCGGCGGCCGACCAACCCGCAGCATCGCCTCTATCCAAAGCTGCGAGATACGCACCGCCCGCGCCCTTTTCGCGTCTTGCTCTGTCTGGCGGCATCGGCACCAACGGCATCAACATGCAGGCCGCCGTCGAGGCTAGCCGCTACTTCAACATCCGCGGCGTCGGCAACTACTTCAACTACACGGTCAATAACGTCAAGGTCAGCGGCAGCGGTGGATCGAGTGGGATCGACGTCAGTGGCAAACTGAATTTCGCCACGGCAGGCATCGCCCTCGACTATTACCCGTTCCCGAACCATGGCTTCCGTTTGAGCCCTGGCGTCATGCTCTACAACCAGAACGCAATCTCCGCAAGCGGCGTTGCTGCCGAGGGAACCAGCATTACCCTGGGCTCGACAAAGTACTATTCCGAAGGCGGCGCCAATGCCATGGCCCTCAACGCCAACCTGGGTTTGAACACCCACAAGCAAGCCTTCACCATGACGACGGGCTGGGGAAACCTGATTTCACGCAAGGGCGGCCATTTTTCCGTCCCCTTTGAGATCGGAGCCATCTTTACGGGCGTACCGACGCTCGGCATGAATATCACCGGCTATGGTTGCACCAGTCAGGCCGATGCCGCAGACAACGGCGAGTCTTGCGTAAATATGGCCACCAATACGAAAGCGCAATCCGACGTCGCCGCCCAGATCGCAAAATATCAGAGCGACCTGAACCCGTTGAAGGTTTACCCCATCCTCTCCATTGGCATTGGGTATAACTTCAAGATCCGCTAACTCGGCAGGATATCCCACAGAAACCGGGCTCTCAGGCCCGGTTTCCGTTCACTAACCACTAACCACTATCCACTAATCACTAACCAAGCATCTCTCCCACAATCCCCGGCGCCGCTTTCAACGCCGCATCAATCTGCGTCTGATCCTTGCCGCCAGCCTCTGCAATCTCCGGCTTCCCTCCGCCCGATCCGCCCACAATCTTTGCCACCGCGCCCACCAGCTTGCCCGCCTGGATGCGCTTCGTCAGCCCCGGCGTCACCCCGGCAATCATCGCCACTTTCCCCTCAGGCTGCGCCGACCCCAGCACCACAACACCCTCGCCAATCTTCGTCTTGAGATTGTCTACCAGCGTCCGCAACTGCCCGCGCTCCAGCTCGTCCGCGCGATGCGTCAGCACCTTCACGCCCTTCACTTCCACCGCGCGCGCCACCGCCTCATCCAATCCTCCGGCCGCCGACTTCATCCGCATCTCTTCAATCTCGCGCCGCAGCTTCTTCAGCTCGTCTTCCTGGGCGGCAATTTTCGCCTTCAGCCCCTCCGACAAATTCTCCACGGAAGGCACGAATTGCCCCGCCACCTGCGCCAACTCAAAGTCGCGCCTGAACGTGTCCAGCGAACCCATCCCGCTGATCGCCTCAATCCTCCTCACTCCCGACGAAACCGACTCCTCGCTCGTCAGCTTCATCAACCCGATTTCGCCCGTCGCCCCCGTATGCGTTCCGCCGCACAGCTCCGTCGAAAATCCATCCGACAGCCGCACCACCCTCACCTTGTCGCCGTACTTCTCGCCGAACAGCGCCATCGCGTGATACTCGTTCACCGCCACGTCGATTGGCACGTCTTCCAGAGTCTCCACCCTCGCGTTGCCCAGCACCTCGCGGTTCACAATATTTTCTATCTCTTGGAGCTCTTCATCGGCTACCTGAGTGAAGTGCGAAAAATCGAACCTCAGCCGGTCGGGAGCCACCAGCGACCCCGCCTGCTTTACATGCGTGCCCAGGACTTGTCTCAGCGCCGCGTGCAGCAAATGCGTCCCTGTATGATTCCGCCGGATCGCGTCGCGCCGCGCGCCATCCACCACCGTATTCACGCGATCGCCCACCGCAAGTCCCTGCTTCAAAATCGCCTTGTGCGCCCGCACTCCCTGCACTGGCAACACGCAGCCCACGATTTCTGCAATCGTCGTGTTTCCGTCGGTCGAGGTGAACCACCCCAGGTCGCCGACTTGTCCGCCCGAGTCGCCATAAAAACTTGTATGATCGAGCACCACCTCAACCTTGTCGCCCGCCTTCGCCGCCGGAACACCCACGCCGCCCTTCACAATTGCCAGAACCTCGCAGTTCGTCGACGTCAGTTGCCGGTAGCCCTCGAAAACCGTCTTCGGCAAATCGCGGAACGCGGGGCTGGCCGTCTTCTGGCTTCCGCCCTTCCAACTTGCCCGCGCCCGCGCCTGCTCCTCCGCGCGAGCCTTCTCGAACCCCTCCATATCAAACGCAATGCCCGCATCACGCGCCGCATCGACCATAAAGTCCAGCGGTAATCCAAATGTCTCGTACAGATGGAAGGCCTTATCTCCCGTAAAGGTGCCGCTCATTTCATCATTCAGCCGCGTGAGCCCGATCTTCAGCACGCGATCAAACTGCTTCTCCTCCGCCTCAACCACCTTGGCTACGCGCGCCGCCGAATCCACCAATTCCGGATAAGCGCCCTTCATCAGATCGCGCACCGCGTAAACCATCTCGAAGAGAAACGGCTTCTCCTGCCCCAGCAGCCGCCCATGCCGGATTGCGCGCCTAAGAATCTTGCGCAGCACATACCCGCGTCCCTCATTCGAGGGCACCACGCCATCATTAATAAGAAACGTCGCTGCACGCGAATGGTCAGCAATAATCCGCAGGCTGGCCGCGGCATCATCGGCCGTCCGGCTCTCTTGCTCAATCGCCGAATCGCTCACTCGTTTGCCCGTCAGCTCTTCCGCACGTGCAATGAGCGGCGTAAACAAATCCGTCTCAAAGTTGCTCACCACGCCCTGCAGCACAGCCGCCACACGCTCCAGCCCCATCCCCGTATCGATCGACGGCTTCGGCAAAGGAGCCAGCTTGTACCCCGTCGTCTTTCCCGCCGCATCCACCACCGTGGACCGGTCGAACTGCATGAAGACCAGGTTCCAGATCTCCACGTACCGCGCATCGTCTTTGCCAAAAGGCAGATCCACGCCCGGCGTCTCCGCGGCCTCGAGGCCCATGTCGTAGAAAATCTCCGAGCACGGCCCGCACGGCCCCGTTTCGCCCATCTGCCAGAAGTTGTCCTTTACCCCGTACTCGCCGATCCGCTCTTTCGGCACACCCACTTCCATCCAGTACTTCTCCGCCTCATCGTCCCGAGGAACATCCGCCGTCCCTTCAAAAATCGTCACGTACAAGCGGTCCTTGGGAATCCCGAACCACTCCTCGCTCGTCACCAGCTCCCACGCAAACCGGATCGCGTCGCGCTTGAAGTAGTCTCCGAACGAAAAATTCCCCAACATCTCGAAGAACGTATGATGTCGCCGCGTAAAGCCCACATTTTCGAGATCGTTGTGCTTCCCCCCGGCCCTTACGCACTTCTGTGAAGTCGTAGCCCGCTTGTAATCGCGCTTCTCCGCACCCAGAAAAAGGTCTTTGAACTGGTTCATCCCAGCGTTGGTAAACAGCAGCGTCGGATCGTTGGCCGGCACCAGCGACGACGAATGCACCCTCCGGTGCCCCTTCGTCTCAAAGAAGCGCAGAAACAGCTCGCGTATCTCATTTCCCGAGCGGAATTGCATGGCTCTTTTAGTGTAATGGTCTTTCAGCGCTGGGCGCACCCGCCGCCGTCACTCCTCATGCGTCCCGGCGTCCAGGTCGGCATCCAGATTGTCTAGAGCGGCCAGCGATTCGTCCGCCACATTCCACTGCCGCAGAATCTTGTAGATCGCGCCGGTCGAAAATCCCGCCGTCACCAGCCGCCGCATCACGCGCGCCGTCTCCTTCTCGTTCGTGGGCTTCCGGATCCTCTTCCGCTCCAGGTGCTCACGCGCCAGCTTCTCTTCGTTTGTCTCGCCGTATCGCGCCTCAACCGTCTCGGCGATCAGCTCCGAGCGGATTCCCTTTTGCTGCAGATCCCGCCGCACGCGCCGCGCGCCCAGCTTTTCGTTCTCCTGCCGCAGCCGCGCGTAGGTCTCAGCAAACGCCCGGTCGTCCAGGTAGCCATGCTCCTTCAGCCGCGCAATCGTCGCCTTCACCGCCGCCTGGCCGCGGTCGCCCTGCTCGGCCCGCGCGCTCATCAGCCGCCGCAGCTCAACCTCCGTGCGCATCTGCCGCCCCAGCGCTTTCACCGCATACTGATACAGCCCCGCTTCGTCCAGCGGTTCGCGCGCCTTGCGGGATTTCGATCGCAGTGCCAGCTTCTCTCTCCTAGCCTTCCAGCTCCGCCCCGGCGAGGCAAAGCTGCCTATCGCGCCAATGCATGAGCAAACAACTCATAGCTAATGGCTAACAGCTGCTTTCCCCGTCCATTGATCCACCCAATCGTTCACCGTCTTCCACCAGAGCTGGGAGTTCTGCGGCTTCAGCACCCAGTGTCCTTCATCGGGAAAGTAGAGCATCTTGCTGGGCACGCCCAGCATCTGCAGCGTGTCAAACAGTTGCAGCCCCTCGCTCAAATCGAGCCGGTAATCGAGCTGCCCGTGAACCACCAGCGTCGGCGTCTTGAAGTGGGTCGCATAGAGCGACGGCGACCACTTGCGGAACGGGTTCTCGTCATCGGGCTTTCCGTAGTAGTCCCACGGATGCCCTTTGAACTCCCAGATATTGAACCAGTCCTCCTCCGTCGTTCCAAACGCCGACTCCGCGTTGAACATGCCGTCGTGGGTCACGATGCACTTGAAACGGTCCGTGTGGCCCAGCACCCAGTTGGCCATGTATCCGCCATAGCTCGCGCCCAGCGCGCACTCACGCGTCTTGTCGATAAATGGATAATGCTGCTCCGCGTAATCCAGTCCCGTCATCAGGTCGGTAAAAGGCTTGCCGCCCCAGTCACCGGTGACACCTTCCACGATGGCCTGCCCGTACCCCGTCGACCCGCGCGGATTGATCATGACGACGACATAGCCGTTGGCGGCGAAGAGCTCGGCGTTCCAGCGGTAGCTCCAGTCGTCGCCCCACGCGTCCTGCGGCCCTCCGTGAATCAGGAACTTCGCCGGATACTTCTTCGCCGCATCGAACCCCGGCGGCCGGATGATGAACCCCTGCAACTTCGTCCCATCCTTCGCCGTGAACCAGAACGACTCCATCTTCGGCAGATCAAGCTGCGCCAGCAGTGCATCGTTGAGATGGGTAATAGGCCTGACTATCGCAAAGAACGCTAACTTCACTTCGGGATGGTCCCCGCCTCCATAAACGACGTCGTTCGGGTGGACGATAACCGCTTCCGACGGCCTATCAACCTCCATCATCGTTGCGATGATCCCCTCGGTTTGGACGGGGTATGCAAACGATCGTCTGGCCGACGCCTGTACCAAAAGGTTCGAAAACTCGCCGTTGGCTCTTCGGTCAGATGGCGGGGGATAGATCGTTTCCAGAACCCCGGCTTCGCCGCTTTCGACATTCACATCGTAGATTGAGCTTCCACCGTGATTCCCCGACACGAAATAGATAAAAGGCGATACCAAGCTCCACGTGAATTCATCCACCCAGTTGTCGAACTTCGGCAGCAGATTTTTGATCGTCTTTGCCTCACGGTCGTACATCATCAGCCGGAACTCGTCGCTCTCATATCCATTCCGCGCCTGGCTCCTCCACGCCAGATACTTTCCGTCGGGCGAGTAAGCTGGATTGAAATTGCCGCCGGCCGACGTCGACACCTTCACCGGCTTCGCCGCCGGATTCGTCAGGTCAAGCGTATAAATCTGCGCGCTGGTCGAGATCGCCGGCACAGGATCCGGATTCTCCGTAAACGCCAGCTCCTTTGAGTCGGGCGCGAAATCGCATCCGCAACCCGCACCTTCGAGCGAGAACGGCGGCACATCGTGCGTGTCGCCCGGATTCAAATCGCGCATTCCACCGCTGTCAACCGAGACCAGAAACAGGTGGCTCCGCTTATCTCCCGTGTAGTGATCCCAGTGGCGATAAAGCAGGTGCGTCCAGATCTGCGCCTTCACCTTGCTCGCCGCCAGTGCCGCACCTCTATTTGCATTACACTTATTCCCAACTCCGCCGTCCGCAGGAGTGATCGCCGGGCAATCCGGATACACATCCGAAGTGAAAACCACCGACCGCCCATCCGGCGACCACTTCGCGTTGTCCGCCTCGGTCGCAATCGCCGTCAGCTTCTTCGCATTGCTCGCCGCGCCCGTCGCCGGATCGAAGTCCGCGACCCAAACCTGCTGCCCGCTCTCGCGGCCCGAGAGAAACAGAATCCGCTTTCCGTCAGAAGCGAATTGCAGACCGCTGTCTCCGGTCTGCCCAACCGCCAGCTTGATCGGAGCAGGTTCATCAGGACCGGGACCGGCAATCGCCTGCAGCCACAGCTCCGGCGTTTTGGTGTTCTGCTCCAGACTCACGGTGGTCACGCTGTAGGCCAGCCACTTGCCGTCGGGTGAAACGACTGTATCGCCCAGCCGCTTCATCTGCATCATGTCCTCAAACGTCATCGGGCGCTTGGGCGTCGCGGATTCAACGGGTTGCCCGGCCTGTTCGGATTGTGCACTCGAAAGGTTCGGAAAAGCTAAGCCAATGGCAAGAAACAGGGCAAGAGAGAGCCTGCGCATGGAATGCCTCAACGCACGGCGCGAACTGCCTCGCCGCGCGAAGAGAAAGTGTACACCGGAAGGACAGTTCCTGGTTCATAGTTCGCCACCCTGCGCGTCCGCATCGCCGCGAAAGCTCTGCACTGTGAACGAAGAACTGAGAGCTAAGAACTCCGAACTGTGAACTGCCTTCAGCTCACTTGGATTCGTTGCCGGTCAGCCGGAACGTGATGGTGCCCCAGAAAAGCCGGGCGCGCATTTGCACCGGCAGGTGCCGGTCATCGTCGGTATACCAGATCCAGATATTGCCGCGATTCTTCACTACGCCCGCGTCGGCGGTCGGCTGCACTCGGATGGTCTTGAATGTGCCCAGTGTGGTTTTGATCTCTTCGCGGCCTTCTACCTTCATGGTCACCAGCACGGTGCGCTGAGCGTCGGCCACGGGAACCACGAAGCGATTCCCGACGACCAACTGTTGCGAGCCAGGGTAGAACACGCCCGTGAGCAGATCGGTCAGGCAGCCCCGCACAGGGGCCTCCGCATGCTTGGTCTGGCCATTGACCATGTTTTTCTCGTCGAGGGTGGACTTGGATTGAGCGTAGTCGATGTTGAGGGTCGAGTTGAACTGGCGCCGGCCTTCGACGGTTTGCTTGTCAAAGTCGTAGGTGCAGCCCTTCTCGCGGTCAAAATCGGATTGGAAGTTGTCTGCGACGTGAAAAAGCAGATTGATGGCGCCGCTCGTGTTCGCTGACGCTATGATGCGCTCGCGATCGCCCGCCGCCTCAAAGTGAACGACGGCAATGCCGGCCGGAAAAACACGCCAATCCACCGAATAGGTCAGCGTCTCTTTCTGCGGGAAGCTGAAGCCGGCCCGGGGCGGCAACAGGATCGCGGGATCCTGGCCGGGCGACGTGGCCGCTAGAGTAAGACCAAACATTAGGGTGACTGCAATGCGGCAAAACCAGAGTGGGCGTGTCCTGTTGAGTTTCAATCGAGGTCGCCGCTCCTTGGGGTCGCGGCGACTTCGCGCCGTGGCTTCGGGATACCGCAACTCTGGTTTTGCGATCGCGCGTGTCTTCAATGGTCGGCACGGCTCCTCATGGCACGGATTCTCATGGATTGACCTGGCCCTTCTCTTTGGACTTCGTGGAAGCGGAAAGCGCTCACCAGGCCCGGTGCACCAAGGTCTCCAGCACCGGTCGCAGATAGAGCAGGCTCAGGTACAGCAGTGCGGCCCCTAAAGCAGAATTGTACTCGCGGTGCTGCATGTAAAGGGCGAATGAGAAGCCACCCGTAGTCGCTTGAGTAACTGGTTGGGAAACAGCGGGTGAGCCCGATTCACTTGGCAACCTGGCAGCAGTGAGGTGCGGGATGAATCGGGGTACGCTGCGGCAGTAGCTGTCGAACTGAGGAAATGTGGTGCGCAGGAATTGTTCCTCGGACGCGATGACCGGGATATAGATTGCTGCGAAGCCAAACGCGAGGAGCAACGCCACCGGCCAGCTAAGCAACGCCACAGCGAAACCGGCAGCAATGAGAGTGGATCCGAGATAGAGCGGATTCCTGGTGTATGCATAAGGGCCGGTGACGGTGAGCTCCTGGTTCTTCTTGACCGTGCCGGAGGCGGCCGCACGCAGAGCTAAGCCCGGGAGAACAAGCGCAAGGCTCCACGCGATCGCGGTTGGATGCGGAGGCCGGCGCGCGACCTCGACGAGATAGACAGCGGCGGTGAGGAATCCCAGTGGCACGCGAATGCGGCGCGCGACTTGCTGCCACCGCTCCGCGGCTCCAGCCTTTGGAGGAGTGTTGTGGCTAGACTGCTGAGTCATCGAACGCGCTCCTCGGCGAGCAACTCATCGGCGGCGCGAAGCACATCGTCCGGTGCGATGGTGAGCAGGCCGGGATCGGGTGCGGAGCGGCGAGAGTGGTCGCGGCGGCTGTCCGGGCTGCGCAGCACGCGGGCGCGAGTGCCGTAAGGGCCGTTGCGGCTGGGATCGGTCGGGCCGTAAATGCCGACGACGGGACGGCCGAAAGCGCAGGCCAGATGGAGCGGACCCGTGTCTCCGCCGATGCACAGGGCGATGCGGCGCGTGAGCGCGATCAGTTGCGGGAGAGTTGCGGTGAGTGCAACGGCGCTGCCGGAGGCGATGGCGGCGGCGAGCGGCTCCTCGCCGGGACCGGCGTTGACCACGACATGCAGGCCGCGCTGCGCGAGTCCCTCGGCGATGGCGGCGTAGCGCTCGGGCGGCCAACGCTTGGCGCCCCAGCCCGCTCCAGGAGTGATGAGCGCGATGGGCCGCGCGGCTCCAGGAAACGTGTTGGGGAGCCAGGATGCGCACCAAGCTTCGGCTTCGGGGTCAATGGGCAGCAACGGGGCGGGAAGCAGCGGGGCGCAACTCGCCAAACCAGACGCATTCGCCAAGCCCGAGGCGTTCGCGAAGCTGGCGGCAAGCGTGTCACCGGCGACGGCGGAGGCGAGCTCCATATCCTGCTCGATGACGTGCGCTCCGTGCGTGACGACGCGTTCGGTGAAGAGCCACTGAGCAGGCCACTCGCGCGGCGCGGCCTCGCCGATGCGGCGCGGACAACCACTCATGCGGGCGATGACTGCGGAGCGGATTGCGCCCTGAAGGTCGAGCACGGCGCTGTAGCCAACGGCGCGAAGCTCGTGGCGCAAGGCGCCGATCGCACGGCGCGTGTTGGCGCTGAACGGATGACGCTTCCAGTCGCGGCTCGCGGCAAAGTGGAGACGGTCAACAATAGGCATTGCGGAGTTGCGAACGAGCATTTCCGGGCCGCGGACGGGCATTTCGGATCCGCGCTCTTCCCTGATCCCTGTTCCCTGATCTCCGTTCCCTGCTCTTAACAGCGGTTGCCAGCGCGGCTCGACGACCCAGCCGATTTGCCAATCGGGATGAGCGAGGCGCAAAGCCGTGACCGCAGGCAACGCGTGAAGAATATCGCCCATTGCGCCCAAACGGACGATGAGCAGACGGAAGTTTGATTGCGTGTGCAAAGTTTGATTTTCGCACAGCGCGATGAGCTAACCACTTTCAGCCTTCAGCTCTGAACTATCAGGTTTCGGCTGTTTTTCAGCAAACGGCTTTCAGCGATCAGTTTTCCGCTATCCGTTTCTTTATGAGTGATTTGGACTTTCGTTCACGGTCTTTTCTTCTCCATTCCACAGTTTCACAGTTTCTGTGAAACTGTGGAACGATTGCCTGTAAGCCATTCATTTCAAAGGCTCCACAGTTTCACAGTTTCACAGTTTCACAAAAGGGCATGGGGGGTGGGGTAAAAACAGTGGTCAGTGAACAGTGGCCAGTGGTCAGAAAGACGAGGGACCGAGGGAGCAAGTGACCCAGAGAGCGAGTTGGCGAGCTGAGCGGTGTTGACGATTTGGACCATCCGCATACCCCCATTTCCCTTCCCCCTTTTCGGGCTAAATTGCCGGTTCCCTTCCTGCGCCGGGATTCTCGATTTGTGTTTAGTATGCGCCGGAGGGAGGAAATGATCGGCAAACTTGACAGAGATCACAGATCAGGGGTCAGCGATCAGAAAAGGAACGGGTTAGGGTGCAGCGGGGAGTTGGATTTTGGTGGGCTGGCTCTTGACAAATTTGGCGGGGCGGCGGGGCATCGAGTGAGCGGGGCGGTTCTGAACTCTCATCGGCCCACCGAGGATGACTCGCTGGGCCGTACTTTGTTTTCTAGATTTTTGTGGACGGGTTTGTGCGGGGGTTGAAACTCCCGCCTCCTCCCGATTCGAACGAAATGCGAGAGCGAAGGGGCTGACGCCCTTTTACTTTTTGGTTCACGGCATGACTAAAGCCGAGCTCTGATACAGGACGCGCCGAGATTGGGTTCGTGGTATCCCCATGTCCCATCCGCCGCGGGGGACTTAGGGAACAAGATGGCCAGTGGCGGCGCCGCCGGTTACACTCCTTCGGCGTCGTCGGTTACGGGGAGAATGTCGGTTGGGCGCGCCACCCACACGTAAAGCGTGGGGAGCAGGAAGACGCTCATCAAGAGATTGGTGATCAAGCCGCCAACAATGACAATGGCAAAGGGCCGCTGGGAATCGGATCCGATGCCGTGAGACAAGGCGGCGGGAAGAAGACCCAGGGTGGCGACGAGCATGGTCATCATGATGGGGCGCAGACGTACCACGGCTCCTTCCACGGCTGCGTCCTCGGCCGTCATGCCGCGGGCGCGCAACTGGTTGATGTATTCCAGCAGGATGACACCCGACTGGACGGAAACTCCGAAGAGCGCCAGGAAGCCCACTTCAGAAGAAACGCTGAACTCGGTGCCAGTAACCAGCAGCACCAACAGGCCGCCAATGCTGGCCATGGCCACAGTGGCCAGAATCAGGATTGCCCACTTGAACGACTTGTACATGGAGTACAGGATCATGAAGATGAGCAGCACGGTGATGGGCACGATGATCAGCATTCGCGCTTCGGCACGTAGTTCGCTTTGGAACTCACCCTCCCAAGCGATGTGATAGCCGCGCGGCAGCTTGACCTGCGCGGTGACATTCTGGATGGCTTCCCGGACTGCGTCACCCAGTGCCCTGTTGCGGACGCTGTATTTAATGGCAACGTAGCGCTGATTATTTTCACGATAGATCTCGGAGCCCTCGTCGGCTTCTTTCACGGTGCAGAGTTGAGCGAGGGAAACCCGCTCGCCCGATGGCGACAGCAGGCGGATGTTGTCGATCGCATCCTGCGTGCTGCGATACTCGGGGAGGTAACGCAAGGTGAGGTTATAGACTTCTTCGCCTTCGAGAACCTGGGTAATCGCGTTGCCTCCGACGGCAGTCTGGATGGCATTCTGGATGTCGGCCACGTTGATTTGCCAGCGCGCAGCCGCCTGACGATTGACCACGTAGTCCAGGTCAGGCTGGCCGGTAACATTCAGGACTCCCAGATCCTCAATTCCCGGGACATGACTCATGACGCCGGCAACCTGGTTGGCGGTGTCTTCAAGCACGTGCAGGTCGCTGCCATAGACCTTGGTCGCCAGTTCGCCTTTGACTCCGCTGACAGCCTCCTCCATGTTGTCTTCGATGGGCTGCGAGAATCCCCAACTGACTCCGGGGAACTTCTGCGACAGCTCCAGATTCATGGCCGCGATGAGGTTGTCTTTGTTCTGGTGAAAGATGGGGCGCCACTGTTCCTTTGGCTTCAGCCCGACAAAGAACTCGGTGTCGAAGAAGCCCGTATGATCGGTGCCGTCATCGGGGCGGCCGGTCTGGCTGGTGCAGTCGGTGGCTTCAGGAAAAGAGCAGAGCAGGACTCTTGCCTCGTTGGCAACGCGGATGCTGTCAGTCGGACCCGCGCTCTGGTCAAGCTCGCCACGAACCCAGAGCGCGCCCTCATCAAGGTGAGGCAGGAACTCGGAGCCGATGACGCCGCCAAACGCGAGGTAGAGGCCGAGGATCAGGCCGGCGACGCCGACTCCGATGGTGAATCCATGATGATGAATGGCCCAGGTCACGCTGTTGCGGTAGCGCTCCCGCAAATACTCCATCACCGGATTTTTCCACTCCTTCGCGCCTTTGCTGAGCAACATGCTGGTCAGGACAGGAGCCAGGAGGATGGAATATATGAGCGCGCCGAGGAGTGCAAATGCCACCGTCAACGCCATGGGACGGAAGAGGCGGCCCTCGACGGCCTGCAGAGTGAAGATGGGCAGGTAAGCGGTGATGATGATGGCGATGGCGTAAAAGACGGGCCGCTGCACTTCATGAGCGGCGTCGCGAATTTTCTGCTGCGGTGGGCGGGTGTCGCCGTTGTGCGAGAGGTGGCTGACGATGTTCTCGACCATCACCACAGCTCCCTCTACAACCATGCCAAAGTCCAGCGCGCCAAGGGAAAGCAGATTGGCGGGAATGTGATTCAGGTCGAGCAACGTGGCGGCAAAGAGCAACGAGAAAGGAATGGTGATGGCGACGATGAGAGCGCCGCGAACGTTGCCGAGAAACAGAAAAAGAACGATGACAACCAGGACCATCCCCGCGGTAAGGTTGTGCAGAACCGTGTTGGTGGTGAAATGCAGCAGGTCGCTGCGGTCGATGAAGGATTTGATTTTGACTCCCTTGGGCAAAAACTGGTCGTTGAGCTCTTTCACTTTCTGATGGATTCCGTCCAGCGTGGGCTGCGCATCGTCGCCCTTTTGCAGCGCCGCGATGCCTGAAACCACATCGTCATCGTCGAGGATTCTGCCGTCGGGCAGGTGCTCGGCGCGGCCAAACCGGCCGAGGCGAATTTCCGGCCCCTGAGTGACGACGCCGATATCCTTAACGCGAACCGGAGTGCCGCCTCTGGTTGTCAGCACTGTGTTGCCGATATCCTGAATATCCCGGACGAGGCCGACTTCGCGGACATTGACCTGCTGCTCGCCTTCCTCGATGAAGCTTCCGCCGGCATTGGCGTTGTTGCCGGCCAACTGTTGCTCCACCTGGCTAATGCTTAGTCCGTAGGAGATGAGTTTGTTGGGATCGATGAGGACCTGGTATTCGCGGGTCGGTCCGCCAAAGGGGTTGACATCGACGACGCCGGGGACTGATTTCAGATTTTTTTCAATCACCCAGGTTTCGAGCGACTTCAGATTCATGACGTCGTACGCCGGGTTGGAGCTTTCCAGGGTGTAGAAGTAGATCTGGCCGACCGGGCTCCAGTCTGTGCCCATCTGCGGTTGCACGCCCGGCGGCAAGCTCACCTGCGAAAGCCGCTCGAGAACGTGCTCGCGATTTTCGAAGTTGGTGGTGTTTTCGCCGAAGACCATTTCCACGGTAGAGAGGCCGAAGATGGACCAGGAGCGGACGTGCGCAACTCCGGGAATGCCGTTCATCACGGTTTCAAGCGGGATGGTGACCTGCTGCTCGATTTGCTCGGCAGAGATGCCGGGCCACTGCGCGATGACATCCACATAATTGTTGGCGACGTCGGGATAAGCTTCGACCGGCAGGCGATGGAAGGAGACGATGCCCCAGGCAAAGAGAACCATTCCGATGCCCAGCACCAGAAGGCGGTTCTGGAGCGCGAAGTCAACCAGTCTCCGGATCATTGCGCCTCCGCCGTGGCTTCGAGCTCGAGAACGTTCCTGACCACCTGCTGTCCGGGCGCGATGCCCAAAAGAATCTCCTGCATGTTGCCCGGCAGCATGTCGCCGGGAGTGACTTCGACGCGCTTGAACTGGTTTTTGCCGGCAGGCTCAAAGACCCAGTCGCGATCATGCAGATGGAGGATCGCGGTGGCCGGCACCACGGCGTGTGCGACGGTTTCGCGGCTTAGCAGCGTGGCGGTGACGTACATGCCGAGGCGGAACGTGCCGGGGTTCGGAACCTCGATGCGGACTCTTGCGGTGCGAATCGTGGGATCGAGGACGGGACCAATGTCGCTGACGCGCCCGGTGAACACTTTGCCGGGAATCGCGCTGAGCCGAATCTGCGCCGCCTGCCCGAGACGCAGTTGAGGCAGGTCATTCTCATAGACGTCGCAGATGACCCAGACCACAGAGAGGTCAGCGATGGTGAATGCCGTGGATGAGCCCGAGTAAGTGACGCCGGCAGCCGCGGCATTGGTGACGTTCTGCGCGACGATGACGCCGGAGATCGGCGCGTACACGTTGACCACGCTGCTGGGGTGGTTTTTGTCGACTCCGAGCGTGGCCAATTGCTGCTCTGCCGCGGCGAGGTCGGCTTTGGCATTGTCCTCCGCGTCCTGAGCCTGCTCGAGCATGGACTGCGAGATGGCGCCGTGCGCGAAGAGATCCTGAGCGCGAACATACGCCTTGTTCGCCAACTGCTCGTCGTTGGCCGCCTTCAGGTAGGTGTCGAATGCATTGGTGATGTCGGGACTCTGCACCTTGAGAAGCAACTGGCCTTTTTTTACGTTGTCATCGAGATGCGCGCGGATATCGACGACGCGGCCGCTGGCCAGCGAGATGACCGGAAGCTCGCGGTCGATGTCAGGAAAGACCGAGCCGGTGACATCGAGCTTGCTGGGGGTATCCACGCGTCCTGCCGCGACCAGCGGAAACTGCCCAGGGTCCTCGACGGAGATCAGCCCGGCGTCGCCAGTCTGGGTGACCTGCGCCTGCTGTGCTTCGCCATTCGCGGGATTGAATTTGTTTCCGCAGCCCGCCAGCGCAAGGCATCCGGCAAGACAAAAGACGGTTGTTAATGGGGAAGGATTGTTCATTGAATCACCTCTCGTCCAACGGCGAGATTCAGCTGACCAACAGCAGTAAGATAGGCGCCGATCAATTGAGCATAAGCAAACTGCACCTGGCGGAAGTCGCTTTGCGCGCTGAGGAAATCCATCAATGATGCACCGCCGTGTTGATAGGCGTATGTGACCGTATCGCGGACGCGCAATGCCTGGTCGCTGTATTCCGCCTTGTAGGGCTTGAGCAGAGCGATATTGCTGCGCACCAGCTCATAGGCCGTGTCCACGTCGCTGAAGACTTGTGCGCGCGTAGCCTCGCCGGCCTGCCGGCTGCGGTCGATGTCGATCTGAGTGCGCTGCTTCTCGCCCTGGTTACGATCGAAGATGCGCAGTGGAATACTCATGCTCACGCCGAGCGTCTCAGGGCCATTGGGGTTATTGGTCGAGGCGTTGTGGGTGTACCAGGCGGAAAGAGTTGGATCGGTAGAGCCGTTTGCGTCGGCCAGTTTGTGATTGGTTTCCGATTGCTGAATCGTCTGCAGCGCAGCCTGCAGGTCAGGCCGGGCAGCCAGGGCGGCTTCGCGGTAAGTTTCCAAAGGCTGCATTGCGTCGCTGAAATCGAATTCACCCGTCACATCGAATTGATCGACCGGAGTGCGATCATTCAGCATTTGCAGGAGTTGAATCCTGGCGGTGCGCAGATTGACGATTGCTGTTTGCAGCTCGGCTTCATATTGGACCCGCAGCAGTTCGATCCGGTCGAAATCGATCGACGCAATATCGCCGGCCTTGAATCGGTCGCGGCTGATGGCGATGATTTTGTCGTAGTAGTCAAGGTCATCCTGCGCCAGCTTGACCACGGCGTCGGCCTCGAGCGTTTGCACAAATGCAGAACGCAAGGTGAATTCGAGGGTGCGCTTCAAATCCTCGTGCTCGGATGCGGAGATTTGCGTGCCTTCCTGAGCGCTCTCAAGACGGAGCTCGCGCTTGTGGTCGCGCTCGTGCAGGTAGCTTACGCTGGGCTCTTCGAACGTACCCTTGAAGGGGGTCCAGGCCCCATCGTGGGGTGCGATCTGCGTTCCGTCGGCCAGTAGAGTGAACTGCGGGTTGGGTCGAAGGTAGGCGGTGATTTCTTCGGCGCGCATCTCGTCCACGTTGTCGGCATCGGCCTTCAACGCGGGATTGGAGGCTTCAAACCTTGCCTTCACCTGGTCCCAGGTGAGGGCTTGCTGCGCGCGCGCCGCCGAAGAAGCGATGAGCAAGGCCAGAGTGAGTGCAGGCCAATAGAGCCGCGAATTCATAGCATGTCCAGTCATCGCACGAGTGCGATCGAGTAATAACAGCAAAAGAAATGAGGGCGAAAGGGAAAACGCTGTTCAGGCGGCGGGAGGGGGCCTGGACCACGGGGCGAGCAGGTGAGCGGTCCCCTCGGAGGGATCAGCGGAATCAGTGGGCAAGAGCGAGAACCTGGTCAGGAGGCTGGGACGAAAAGCCGGAACGACCAACGCAACGATGCCGGGCGCGCCATGAAGTGCCTGTTGAAAGGAAAAGAGGTGGTCACGCTTCCCTGCGCTCCGCTCGACCTCGGCAGGATTGTTCGCCGCCTGGAGATCGTCGGTGATGGAGATGACGGGCAGGAGGATTGCGGTGAGCGCGGCGAGCGAGATGAGCTGGGCGGCAATCGCGGGAAGAATTGACACGGTTCTCGCGTGGCGCCGGCGAACGAACCAGGAGCCCCAAAGGGCGACTGTGACGGCCACCCAAGCGAGATTGCAGAACAATTCCATCAACCTTACAGATTATACCGAAGCGATGTTTTTCAAGGGGTAAATAGAACGAAGGATGACACTTGAGGGTGGTTACCGCTGGAAAATGTCAATGGGTTGGTTGAAGTCGGTGACGCGGATGTTCTTGGCGAGGGTGGGGTACTGACGCTGAAGTTTCAAAAACATCTCCCAGGCGACGCGGCGATAGCTGAAGTGGCCAGCGGGGCCGGAGCGGAGCTCGGCGATGTATTGCGCTTCGGCAAAGTCCATTTTGAACAGGGCGCGAATGCGGGTGGCGAGAGGGTAGAGGTAGGCGGCGGATTGCGCGGCCTCTTGGACGGGGGCGGCGGCGATTACGCTGGCGGTGCGGTGGGCGGCGGCGATGGCATCGCGGTAGTCGGAGAGGATGCCGGCTTCGGCGAGGATGTCGGAACCGGCAGGAAGGTCACCGGCGCCGAGAGTTTCATAGCCATGCAGGGCGGTGAAGTTCTGGATGATCTGCGTGCAGCGGCGATGGCGATGGAAATCGCGGAAGCCACCAATGTCCATGAGGATGTCAAAGCGGATGGCCGCGCCGGCATGGAAGGCGCGGAGGGTTTCGTCGTGCTTGCCGCGGTGCCTCAGGCCCAGTTGGATGATTTCGACGCTGCGGGCGGCGGGCTGGCCGGCGAGGAAGTCGCGAACCTGGCGGTAGGGGTGGTGGCAGGCGGAGTAGAGAAGGGTGGCGGCGAGCTCGATCTCGAGAGACTCGGTGCGCTCGACGAGATCGACGAGCGGAGCGGCGGCGGGAGGCAAGTTCTTGAGGAGCTCGGCGGCGGCGCGAGCGAGATCGGCCCGGGTTTGGATGAGGTATTCGCTGGGTTGGGCGTATTTGATGAGGGTGGGCGCGGTGCGGACTTCGCGTGTGAAGAGGGCGGCGGCCTCGGTGGCGAGAGCGGACGCGGCATCGTCGTTGAGAACTGCGAGCCTGTCGACGATGGATTGGGCGGCGTGGGCGTTGAGGTTCCAGGCGGGGCCGGTGGCGGCTTCGCGGAGCTTTTCGCCGAGGAGGCGGATTTCAGCGGCGGGGTGGGAGAGCAGGCGCGAGACCTGGTTTTCAAGGGTGCGGGCGCTGACAATCTGGCCGAGCGAGGTGTTGGTGGCGAGAGGAAGCAGATAGCGGGCGACGTCGAAGGCGCGGGCGCGGAGGGTGCGCTCGTAGGCATCGGGCTTGAGGTCTTCAGGGCGCGCGACGCGGCGGCGAAGGAGATCGACGACGGCGAGCGAGGTGCGCTTGTAGGCGGCCATGAGCGAGACGATGGTGCGGGCGTAGAGGTCCTGAGAGGTGGAGTCACCTGCGAAGTCGGGGTAGTAGAAGCCGGACTCGAGGAAATTCTGGTAGCGGGTGGAGCGCTCCTGGCCGTCCCAACGGGTCTCGTCGACGAGAACGATAGCGGCAAGGAGGGAGAGTCGCTCAATGGCGAAGGCAATGTGGGCGAGATCGGCGATGGAGCGGTGGCCGTATTGAAAATAAAAGGTGTTGAGGAACTGTTCGGCGCGCTGGGCGCTGATTTCGGAGAGGGAATCGCGCATGGAGAGGGAGGAGCGGGAGTACTTGGCCATGGCGTAGGCGAGGATCTCGGGGTCGGCGCCATGGATGGCGATGACTTCGGTTTGATTACGCGCAGAGGGGGGGAGCGAAGATTCACTGGACATGAGGATGCTCTCGCGGACAGAATACGTCATAAGGGAGCACCCGCGCGCAACGGCGGACTGGGACCCCGGGAGCACGGGAGCAGCCATGCGGGAGTATTTGGTGCGGACGTCGCACAAACCGCGGCCCTTGCCGGCAGGACGCTGGGCGATGACCCAGCGCTGGAACGATCTGCTGTTTGCGCATTGGCCGATTGCGACGCCGAAGATACAGGCGCTGCTACCGGATTGGCTGGAAGCCGACACGATCCAGGGGTCGGCGTGGCTGGGAGCGGTGCCGTTCTGGCTGGACCGCATCAAAATCCGCGGCGTGCCGGCGATACCGGGGCTGCGGAGCTTTCCTGACTTGAATTTGCGGACATACGTGCGGGACCGGGACACGGGAACGCCAGGGTTCTACTGCTTCAGCGTGGATTCAAGCAACCTGCTGGCGGTGGCGGTGGCGCACATGATGTATCACCTGCCGTACCGGCTGGCGGAGATGCATCTGGAGCCGCGCTCGGAGCGGGAGTTCGCGTTCTACAGCCGGCGGCGATTCTCGCGCGAGCCAGTGATCTTCAAAGCGCGATACCGGGGGCTGGGGCCGACACGGCAGACAGCGGAGATGCGGGTGGGCTCATTCGAGTATTTCTTTACGGAGCGGCCGTGCGTCTACAGCACGAACCGGGCGGGGGAGCCGATCAGGGCAAATCTGCATCACGTTTCGTGGCCGCTGGAACAAGCAGAGGCGGAGATTGAGCGCAACGACCTGGCGGCGGTGGTGGGCCTGGAACTGCCGGACCGGGAGCCGGTGCTGCACTACTCGCGGCGGCTGGCGGTGTATGTGTGGCCGGCGGAGCTGGTGCATCCGGCGCTGGCAGCGCGGCCGGTGACGGTGGCGGCGACGCCGACGTAATGAGCAGCCACTAGCTTCCAGCTGCTGGCTCTTCGGTGTTGGGCGGACGGTTGTGGCTTTCCTTTGTTTGTTCCGGTCTACAGCAATTCCTGGATTGCTGTAGACCGAAAGCGTTCATTGAACAACAAAGCCGCTCGTAGCTTTCCCTCCAGCCTCAGAAAGTCAGTTTGAGGGCCAGTTGGATCAGGCGGGGATTGTTCACCGTGGAATTCACGGCGCCGAATCCGGACGCGTTGATATCGTTAATCGGCATGCCGAACTGCGGGTGATTGAAGAGGTTGAAGAACTCGGCGCGGAAGTTCAAGCCCATCTCCCGGGCGGGCAAAGGAAAATCCTTGATTACCGAGAAGTCGGAGTTGACGAAATCGGGTCCGACAACAGGGACACGCGCGGCATTGCCGAGCTCGCCGGCGGCCGGCGCGACGAAGCACGCGGCGTTGATCCACTGGTGCTTGCCGTGGTTCGCGTTGTACGCGTTACAGCCGGAGACCCGATCGGGCCGGTTGTAGTTGTCATAGTTGCCGCCGTTATTGAAGTAGTTGTAGCCCTGTCCAGCCTGATTGTTGCTGTCGATCAGGGGAACAGCAAATCCCGAGGAAATCCTTTCGATCAACGTCGCCTGCCAACCGCCTAGAAGCGAGTTGGTCACAGTGTTCCAATTGCCGCCGAACGTTCTGCCCTTGCCGAAAGGCAGGTCATAGATGACGCTGCCTGTGAAGCTTTGATCCAGATTGATCTGCGACAGGGACCAGTCGAGATTTTGCCAATTCGGCAGCGGGAAATACGGGGCGCTCAACACCGAGCCCAGGCCGTCGGAGAGGCCGTTGTCGTAGGTGCGGGAGTAAGTGTAGGCAAGCAGCGCGTAAAGGCCGTACCTGGGCGTCTTAGTCTCGGCTTTGATCTGCATTGAGTTGTAGTGCGTCTTGCCCACATCGCCGAAGAGGAAGATGATGTTGTCGTCGCCGGTGTTGGACTCGTAAGGCGGCACATAGGGCTGTCCATCCGGCAAGCAGCCAAGAGTGTATCCGGAGACTGTGCCGCACGCGGACGGGCTCTGCGTATTCAGGTCGTTGCCGTAAACCAGAATATGGCCGCCTACCGAACCGGCATAGCCGGCGGTGAGCACAACATTGCCGGGCAATTGGCGTTCGACGTTCACGTTATATTGATGAACCCTGCCCGGCTGGAAACCCTGAGGCTGGTAGTTAAGCGAGCCGGTAAATGTGGCCGCCGTTTGCGGCGAGGGGAGGGGCTCAAAGCCGCTGGAGAGGCTGATTGCCGAGGGGGATTGACCGAGGGTGACGGCGCAGTAGGAGTTGGCGAAGGCGCAGCCGGCACCGGTAAAAGCGTCAGACTCGCCCAGTTCGGGCGGATTCTGCCACAGGCCTTGTGCGCCCTGGTTCCACGCCGAATCGTGATAGATGCCAAAGCCGAGGCGAAGCACGGTCTTGTCGCTGCGGAGAACCTTCCAGGTGAGGCCGACGCGGGGCTCGTATGCGGCCCAGTACATGTTGATGCCCGCCGATCTGCTCACTCCATTCTGGCCGGCAAGCAGAAGCTGTCCCGCCTGAGCCGGGTTCGCGGAGGGGATGTAGTCTGACATCCGGTTATCGACCTCGGTGATTGGAGTGGTCATATCCCACGCCACGCCAAGGTTGAGGGTAAGCGACGGGGTGACGCGCCAGTCATCCTCGACGAAGGGCCGGTAAATCTTCCAACGCCTGCCGGTGATAGCACCGAAGTAGGTCTGGTCGTGAATGGCTTCTCCGGCGACGCCGAGCAGCAGGTCGGCCTCGGCATTGCCGGCGGCGAGGCCCGCACCGGTGAAGTCTCCGCCGCTGCCGATGCCCCAGGTGCCGTCTTGATAGGCTTCATTGGCGGTGTTCAATTGATTGTCTCGGAAATCGATGCCGGTACGAATCTCATGCTTGCCGCGGATCAAATCGAGCGCATCTCTGAAGGAAAAGATGTTTGTCCCGCCCTGAAAAGGGGAGTAGGGGCGATCGCCGAGCGGCCAATAACCCCCGTACACATAAGTTGAGACCAGGCCGCAACTGAATGCGCCGGGCGCGCACGGAGTACCACTGGCCGGACAGCCCAGGTTGGCGTAGGGAATGCCGCCAGGTACGATGGTGGCCGACGCGCAGGTGCCGCTGTCCTGCGAAAGGATGTAGTCGAAGATGCGGTCGTAGCCAACGGTAGCCTGGTTGAGTGTGGTGGGCGAGAACACGTGGGTTTCGCCGATTCCGATGTTGCGTGCGTGGTTGATGATGCGCTCATTGCTGCCGTATTGGTTGGATTCGGCGAGGTACGGCGGGGGCGCGCCGCCGGGATCGTAGGTGAACGCCTGGTCGTAGCTGAACCGGGCAAAGGCAGTATCTTTGGCGTTGAACGTTTGATCAAGGCGAGCATCGAACTTGGTTTCGTTCAGGCTGCGGACAGGCTCATTCACATAGTTGTAGCTTGCGCCCTGAACGCCGAGGTTTGCATTCGGCTTGGGGTAAAAGGCCATCATCGCCTGCCCGATGTTGTTGATCAGGTTGGAGGGAATCTTGTTGCAGTTGGCTCCCTGGGGCTGGCTGCCATCGCTGTTCGCGGCTATAGGATTCCCCGACGAATCGCACTGGAAGTAGACGTTCGGGTAGGCAGAGGGGGTGGTGGAAGCGCCAATCATGTTTGGGTTGGCAATTTGGGGAACAAAGCCGCCGGTTGAGGAAAGCGAAATATTATTGCCGAATGGATCGTCGGCGAAGTCGCCACTGCGCATGGCCATCGAAGGAATCAGGCCGGTGAAGGTAATTCCCTCGCGCTGATACTTCTGCTCACCGTCGACAAAGAAGAAGGTCTTGTTCTTAAGAATCGGTCCGCCGACCGAACCGCCAAACTGGTTCAGATTGAACTTCGGAGTGGAAGTGGCAAAGTCGCTCCTCGCGTTGAGGTCGGTGTTGCGGACGAACTCGTAGAGCGATCCATGGAAGTCGTTCGATCCCGATTTTGTCGTAACCAGAACGGTAGGTCCGGCCCGCGTCCCGAACTCGGCAGAGTAGCTGTAGGTCAGGACTTTGAATTCCTGAATGTCGTCGATTGACGAGAAAATCCCAATACCGCCCGCCGTCAGCTCGTTATTGTCCACGCCGTCCAGCAGCCAATCGGTGCTGTTGGGCCGTGAACCGCCGACCGACAGGGAGAACGAACCGCGCGTTGCCACCTCGCTGTCGGTCCCGGAAGTGAAAAAGCTGCCGGGATTGGTCTCTGCCGTGGCGCCGGCGGTGAGCGTGGCCAGCTGAACGAAATCGCGGCCATTCAACGGCAGTTGTGAAACCTCCTGCGAAGTGATCACCTGGCCGAGAGAAGGATTCGCTGTCTCCACAGCAACGGCCTCACCGGAGACTGTCACCGTGGTGGTTACGCTCGCGGGCACGAGCGTGAAATCGAGTTCGCGGGCCTCATCGACCTGGAGACGCAGATCTTTTGACACTGCGCTCTGGAAGCCGGCCGCATCCACTTTAACGTCGTATGTCCCCACAGGCAGCAGCGGGATGAGATAGTGCCCGGCACTGTCTGTCTTTGTATCTCGCTCCAAACCGGTTCCCTGAGAAGTAACGGCGACGCTGGCAGCGGGGATCGCCCCTCCGGATTTATCGGCGACATTGCCGGAAAAACTTCCCGTGGCCTGGCCGCGCACAGCAGGAGCGAACGTGATTGCGAGAACGCAGACTACGACGAGAAGAAGCGTTCTATAGGATTCTGTCCTGGCCAGGAATTTGAGCAATCTCAAACCACTCGCGCCGATCAGAGTGCTTTTCATTGTCATGTCCCTTTCGAATGAGGTGGTGTTATACCGGCTGCGCTTCGCTGGCGTGCAGCCTCCAGAATTTGCAGTATTTTTTGTCGTTTTGAAAGAAATCGATTGCGTTGATGCCCCTGCGGGGAAGAGAAATCAATGGCTCTGGCTGGTAAGACTCTTCTCTTCTCAAAAAATTCGAAGGAAATGCAATGAGCTTTGGAAGAACTTGCACTGAGCTACAGCGGTGGAATGCAAGATGATTAGACTGTAAGAAGTCGCCCTTAGAAAGTCAACGAAAGTTTTGCCCCGCCACCTGGCACACCGTTCCGTCCAGCGGTCGCGTAGGGCCGGAAGTTGTCCATCTATAATGAGCGATGGAAAGGCGCGGCTCGCGACGACGAGGGCGCAGAGGTCAACAGAAGACATGGGAGATTTGCAGGGTAGGATTGCGCTGGTGACAGGCGGGGCGCAGGGGATTGGGCGCGCGATTGCCGAGGAGCTGGCCGCGGCCGGCGCAACGCTGGCGCTGGCGGATGTGAACGAGACGAAGCTGGCAGAGACGGTGGGCGAGTTGAAGGCCCAGGGGATCGATGCGACAGCGTTCACCATGAACGTGTCGAGCGAGGAATCGATCGAGGCAGGGGCGAAGGCGATCCTGGAGAAGTTCGGCAAGGTGGAGATCCTGGTCAACAACGCGGGGATCACGCGCGACAATTTGATGCTGCGCATGAAGCGCGCGGACTGGGACCTGGTGCTGAGCATCAATCTGACGGGCGCGTTCCTGCTGACGCAGGCGCTGCTAAGCCCGATGCTGAAGAACCGCTGGGGGCGGATTGTGAGCATTGCCAGCGTGGTGGGGCGAGCGGGACAAGCGGGGCAAGTGAACTACGCGGCGTCGAAGGCAGGGCTGATCGGGTTTACGCGGTCGCTGGCGCGGGAGGTGGCGTCGCGCGGCATCACGGTGAATGCCGTGGCGCCGGGATATATTGAGACGCCGATGACGGCGGTGCTCAGTGAGCAGCAAAATGCCGCCATGATGGCGACGATTCCGCTGGGGCGGCGGGGAACGCCCAAAGACGTGGCGCAGGCAGTGAAGTTCCTGGCCTCGGATGCGGCGTCGTATATTACCGGGCACGTGTTGGACGTGAACGGCGGGATGTTCATGGGCGGGTGAAAAGGCAGGGACTGAGGGAACAAGGGAACAAGGGACCGAGAAAACAGGGGAATAGGGAATAGGAAGACGCGAGCACGAACATTGCAATAGACGAAAGTAACTTCAAGTTACCAATGCGGCCTGCCGATAAACGGGCGGGAAGGGTCGCATGGCGGCGCAGGCGGCAACGCCACAACGGCTGGAAATGCGGGGAAGTACCGCGTGCTCTGCGGCGGAGCCGGTGGCGGGGGTGCGCTATGTGGCGCGACAGCCGATCCTGGATCTGCGCGGCAAGGTGCATGGGTACGAGTTGTTGTTCCGGGACGGACCCGAGGCGGTGTTCCGCGGGGATGGCAATGTGGCGACCCGCACCATGCTGGACAGCACAGTGCTCTACGGCCTGGGACGGCTGACGGCGGGACTGCCGGCGTTTGTGAACTGCACGGAAGAAGCGCTGACGCGCGACCTGGTTCATGTGATGCCGTCGGGCATGACGGTGCTGGAGATCCTGGAAGACATTGAGCCATCGCGTCCGGTGATTGAAGCCTGCCGGCGGCTGAAGGCGGGAGGCTTCCGGCTGGCGCTGGACGATTTCCTGTGGAGGCCGGGGATCGAGCCGCTGGTGGAGATCGCCGACTACATCAAAATCGATTTCTCGATGTGCGATGCCGCGGAGCGGCGCACGCTGCTGAACCGGCTGAGCCGTATGACGGTGGCCTTGGTGGCGGAAAAGGTGGAGACCGAGGAGCAGGTGCGCGAGGCGCGCGACGAAGGGTTCATGCTTCTGCAGGGGTTTTATTTCTGCCGGCCGGTGCTGATGGAAAATCGCAGAGTGCCGGCCAACCGGCTTTCGCACGTGGAGATTCTGCGGTTGATGAAGAACGAGTTGCTGGACCTGCACGAGCTGGCGCGGCTGGTGGAGCGCGACACTTCGCTCACCTATCGATTGCTGCGGCTGATGAACTCGCCAGCATGCGCGATGCAGCAGGAAGTGCGCAGCGTGCGGGCGGCGCTGATCGCGGTGGGGGAAGAAACGTTCCGGCGCATGGCGACATTGGCGATTGCCAGCGAGCTGAATGCGGGCAAGCCTGCGGAGTTGCTGCGCATGGCGTGCGTGCGCGCGCGCTTCTGCGAATTGGCCGCCTTGTTTGCCGGGCTCGATGACACGGAGCAGTACCTGCTGGGGCTGCTGAGCCTGCTGCCGGCAATGCTGCGCCTGCCGATGCGGGAACTGGCGCCGTCACTGCCGCTACGCGATGAGATCAGGAGGGCGCTCGAAGGCGAAAAGAATACAGAACGGAGCCTCTTGTGCTGGCTCGAGGCCCACGAACGCGGCAACTGGGATATGTGCGATCTGATCGCGGATCGGCGCGACCTGCGGCAGGAGGACCTGTTCCAGTGCTATGAGGAAGCGCTGGGATGGGCTGAGGCGGTACTGCAGTTTTCCTGATCGGGGCTGCGGCGCCGACCGCGGCGATCGCCACTTCGGGCTGGGGCCTTACACAAGACCAGTTAGAGGACCGGTATAGAATCCCTGCGAGTCTTTATCTTTGCGATCGGAGGGATCCTATGAGCGAACAGGGCTTTCCTTCTCCTTCAATTCCACCTGCATTTCCTCCTACAAATGTGCCGCGGGGAGCGATGACCTTCGGACAGATTCTGGATCGGGTGCTTCAACTGATGCGGGCCAATTTGCGGCTTTTTATGGGGATTGCGCTGGTGCCCGCCGGGTTGATCGTTGCCTACTGCGCGGTAATACTTGCAGCCTTCTTCCCGCTGTTAAAGCCGCTGATCCTAAATCAGCAGCCGCATTTTCCGCTGATGACGATGGTGTGGCTTTTTGCGGCAGAAATCCTTGGCTGGATTTTGATGATTGTGATTTATGCGCTCTACGAGCCGGCGGCCGTTTACGCAGCTCTCGAGGCGAACGCGGGGACGCGAGTGACAATCGGCAAGGCCTGGGCGGTGGCGTGGCGCAAGGCGGGGCGCTACATCTGGCTGGCGATTCTGCGCGCGCTGATTGTGATGCTGCCGATTCTGGTGTTCGGCGGGGTGATCGTTGGAACGGTCGGGCTCTCGATGGCGCGTGGACGCGGCGCCGTGGATCCTTCAGCGATGATCGCGATCATCCCGCTCTTTGTGCTGCTCTACGTGGGAGCGATGGTCTACGCCGTCCTGGTCATGCTGCGGCTGGTGCTGGCAGTGCCGGCGAGCGTGGCCGAGGATTTGAGCGCATGGAAGGGGATCCGCCGCAGCAATCAATTGACCAATGGCGCCAAGGGACGCACCTTTCTGCTCGCCCTTCTGATTTACGCCATCGCGTACGCCGCATTTCTGGTGGCGGAGGTGGGCCTCTTCTTTTTGGGTGCGATTGTCGCGCTGATTGGGATGATGCTGCATCTGGCGATGGCTCCATGGGGCTACATCGGGATTGGCGTTGCAGCGGTTGTCTTCATTTGCGCTTACCTTCTTTGGATGGCGGCGATCGCGGGCGCTTACTGCACCTTGTTTGCGGTGCTGTACCGGGATCAGAGGCTGCGGCTGGAAGGGGTTGCTGGGGCACAGGCCTGATTGAAGCAGCGCAATGGCGCGATACCGCGGACGGCGTGAATCCCCGCGGGGCTGCGGCTCATCTGAGAAAATGATGAAAGTGAGACGAGAGGAACATTTTGTCCCGCGCACGCCCGCAGGGTGGCTGCTCGCGGTGTTTGCGGCCGTGGCGCTTTGCGCGCAGGCGGGTGCGCAGAATCCAACGTCGGCGGAAAATCCTTTCTGGGGAAGCGTGACGGCGCAACCGGTATCCGGCGAGCCGCTGAAGCTGTCGCTGGACGACGCCATCCAGCGGGGGCTAAAGAATAACCTCGGGCTGAAGGAAGTGGAGAACGAGGAGAAGAGCTACCACGCCGAGGTGAATGAGGCGCTGCAGTTGTTTCTGCCCACGATCACGCTGACGGGCGACACGGGCTACTACATGCACGACCTGGCGGCGCTGGGGTTCGGGCCGAAGGTGATTGGGGAGTTTTCGTCGCTGTTTCCGGGGGGCAAGATTCCGGCGGGGCTGTCGCTGATTACGCGCGACGACCTGACCGAGGGAAAGCTGCAGTACAACGAGATTCTGTTTTCGGGGCCGGTGATCCAGGGGTGGAAGGCGGCGAAGGCGGCGGAGCGTGCAGCGCACTTTGGCAAGATGTCGGCGCGCGGCGAGGTGGTGCAGCAGGTGGCCATAGCCTATCTGCGAGCGATCGCGGACCAGAGCGAGGTGGAGAACGCGAAGGCGCTGGTGGAGCAGGCGCAGGTGTTCGCGGATCACGCGCATGAGGCGCATGTGGCGGGAGTGGCGGCGAATCTGGACGAGTTGCGCGCGAAGGTGCAACTGGATGCCCAGCAGCAGGCCTTGATCGCGGCCGAAAATCAGCAGGAGAAGGATTTTATTTTGCTGAAGCGGGAGATTGGCGTCGATCCCGGACAGGAGATCGAATTGACCGACCCGGCGCCTTACAGCGATCTGGCGGAGCAGACGCCGGAAGAAGTGAAGGCGGTGGCCTACCAGAACCGGCAGGACTACCAGAATTTCCAGAACCAGGCGGTCGGGTACCGGGCGCTGCACAACGTCTACCGCAGCGAGCGGCTGCCGACGCTGAGCTTCTACGGCAATTACGGGACGAGTACCGTGAACGGCGCGGGCACGCACGGCGACTTTGTCGCGATGGGGATTTTGAGTTTCCCGATTTTTCGCGAGGCGAAACTGCGCGGCGACGAGGACGCATCGAAGGCGAAGATGCAGGAGACAAACGCGCAGCTCGACGATTTGCGGAATCACATCGACGAGCAGGTGAGGGCGGCGCTCTTGGACGTGAGCGCAAATAAGCAACTGGTTGAAGTGGCGCGGTCGAATGTGGACCTTGCCACACGCGCACTGAGCGATGAGACCGACCGCGTGAACGCCGGCGTGGACGACAACCTGCCGCTGGTGACCGCGGAGGCTACGTTGGCGACCGCCGAGAGCAACCTGGTGGAGAGCCTGTACGCATACAACGTATCGAAGATCGGGCTGGCGCGCGCGACGGGCGTGCTGGAGCAGCAGTACCGGACGTATCTAGGGCGGTAAGCGAGGGCCAGCGGCCGTTCAAGCATAAATTTTCCCGTTGAATCTGTTTGCCTTAGCGGTTCTGCGGATCATTGATCACCAGTATTGTCACCATTTGGTGATAGAATTGGTGACGGAAGGTGAGAATCATGAGGGCGACCGTAGCACTTGACGACGAATTGGTGCGTCAGGCTCAGGAGTATTCGGGTGTGACAGAGAGGACGGCGCTGCTGCGCGAGGCGCTGAAGGCATTGATTCATCAGGAGGCTTCGCGACGGCTTGCCGAGCTTGGCGGAACCATGCCGGACCTTGAGGATATTCGGCGTACCCGAGTGGACCGGCTGTGATTCTGGCCGACACATCGGTCTGGATCGATCACCTGCGCGCCGGCAATCTTCGAATGCAGAGATTACTGGACAGCGGGCAGATCATCATGCACCCGATGATCGTTGCCGAGCTGGGGCTCGGGTCGTTGCGCCAGCGCGCGAAAACTCTAGCGGAACTGGATGGGCTGTTGGAAGCGAAGACGGCGCAGTTGAGCGAGGTTCGGCGCATGATTGAGGTCCAACGGCTGTATGGAAAAGGCATTGGCCTGATTGACGCGCATCTTGTTGCGTCGTGCCTGATCACGCCGGGCACGCAGTTGTGGACACGCGACACCGCGCTCAAAGGCGTGGCCAAGGCTATGGGAATTGACGCCGGGCTGCCGTGACGCGCGTGGGGCGCGCTGGAGACGCAGTACCGGGCGTATTTGGAGCGTTGAAACCTCAAGCGGAATCGCGCATACTGCACTGAACACATCGTTGACAAGTGGAAGGAAGCTAGACGGAAGGGGTGTTCCCAGTGGCCCGCAATCTGAAGATCGTCTACTACGTGGAGCCGAATGCGGCGGCGCTGGCGCGGCGGGCTGCGGAGTTTTTTGTCGTGGAGGCCGAGAAGGCGGTGGCGGCGCGAGGACGGGCGCAGATTGCGATCAGCGGCGGGTCAACGCCCAAGGCAGCGTTCAGGACGCTGGCCGAGCAAGGCGAGGAGTGGCGCGCGCGGATGCCGTGGGAGAAGCTCGATTTGTGGTGGGTAGATGAGCGCTGCGTTCCGCCGGACGATGCCGAGTCGAACTTCCGCATGACGCGCGAGGCGCTGCTGGACCATGTGACGCTGAAGCCGGAGCAGATTCATCGCATGGAGGGGGAGCTCGAGCCGGACGATGCGGCGGCCAGGTACGAGGCAGAGCTGCGGGAGAGCTTCGGCTTGAAGGGCGCGGAGACGCCGCGGTTCGATTTGGTGCAGCTGGGGATGGGTCCGGATGGGCATACGGCGTCTCTTTTTCCCCACACTGAGGCGCTCCATGTGACCGATCGGCTGGTGGCGGCCAACTATGTGGAAGCGCAGGACATGTGGCGGGTGACGCTGACCCGGCTGGTGATCAACGCGGCGAGGGAGGTGTTCTTCCTGATTGAGGGTGCGGAGAAGGCGATGATTCTAAACGAGGTATTGGAGGGGCCGCGCGACGAGGAGCGGCTGCCGAGCCAATTCATCGTGCCCGTGGACGGTATACTGACCTTGCTTCTGGACCAGGCGGCGGCTACGCTGCTGCCCGCGCCGGATGCGCAAGGCTGTGGAGTCTTAGAGAGGACTGAATGATTCTGGCAGGCGATGTAGGCGGCACAAAGGTTCACCTGGCGCTGTTCGATTTTACCGACGGCAATTTGAAGCCCACTCGCGATAAGCAGTTCCCGGCCAAGGAGTACGCGGGGCTGGAAGATATCGTGAAGGAGTTTGTGGTTGCGGAGAAGGTGACGTCAGCGTGTTTCGGCGTGCCGGGCCCGGTGCGGGAGGGGCGGCTGCGGCTGACCAACCTGCCGTGGACGCTGGACAGCCGCGAGCTGGCGCGCAACTTGAAGATTGATTACGTTTTTCTTATCAATGATTTGCAGGCGAACGGGTACGGGATTGCAGAGCTGGCCGCAGACCAGATTTACACGCTGAGCGAGGGCGATTCCCGGCAGGTGGGCAATCGCGCGCTGCTCTCGGCGGGAACGGGGCTGGGCGAGGCGTTTCTTGTGTGGGATGGGCGCGACTATGTTCCCTACCCATCGGAGGGTGGGCACTCGGACTACGCGCCGCGCAATGACGACGAGATCGACCTGCTGCGTTTCCTCAGGCGGAAGTACAACGGGCGGATCAGCACTGAACGCGTGGTGAGCGGGCAGGGGATCACCAATTGTTACGAATTTCTGCGCGAGGTGCGCGGCCTGGAAGAGCCGGCGTGGCTCGCCGAAGAGATGACGCAGGAGGATCCGAACGTGGCGATCACCGAGGCGGCGCTGAAGGCCAAGAGCGAGATCTGCGAGAAGGCGCTGGACATGTTTGTTTCGGCGTACGGGGCCGAGGCGGGGAATCTGGCGCTGAAGGTTCTTTCGGTAGGCGGGCTGTACGTGGGCGGCGGGATTGCGCCGCGGATTCTGGAAAAGCTGAAGGACGGAACGTTCATGAAGGCGTTCACCGACAAGGGGCGGCTGAGCCAGTTGCTGGTGAACATGCCGGTGCGGGTGATTCTGGAGAGCCGCACGGCGCTGATGGGCGCGGCAGCGTATGCGGAGGCGCGGGCGGCGGAGCTGAGCGGGATTTCGCCACGGGCGGCGAGCGTGAAGTTCTAAATGCAGCTTCTAGCCTCTAGCCCGCATTTCTCACAGGTTCATTGCTGATTGCGGTGACGATAGACAGGAAAAGTGTTGGAAAGGCCGTCATTTCATGGCATAACTGCGTTGTCGAAGCGTAGTTGTAGCCGTGCGGAGGCGGCCTTT
>Ga0208034_1000141_pt1 | contig 69857 bp, 72 predicted proteins | sample June2015DPH_8_10_FD_184699 | JGI IMG/M metagenome (GOLD analysis project Ga0208034, IMG submission 184699) | Peatland microbial communities from SPRUCE experiment site at the Marcell Experimental Forest, Minnesota, USA - June2015DPH_8_100... | ecosystem: Environmental > Terrestrial > Soil >... | reverse complement strand
CTCTCGCCGTCACTGTCGAAAGCGCTTCGCCTGCCGAGTGCCGACTTGTGGAAGCTGTTCTGGCCGGATGCTTCCTCGACGAGATCCCGGAAAGGCTAATCGGCGACAAGGCCTACGACTCGGATGCACTGGACGAGCAGATGAGTGAGTATGGAATCGAGATGATCTCGCCCCACCGAGCCGGCCGCAGAAATGAGACGCAGGACAGAAGGCCATTGCGTCGCTACCGTCGTCGCTGGAAGGTCGAACGGCTCTTTGCCTGGACGCAGAACTACCGCCGGCTGGTCACCCGATGGGAATATCACATCGAAAACTTCCTCGGCTTCGTTCAACTCGCGTGCCTGCTCATGCTGCTCAGACATTTATGAGATGGGTTCTAGTCTTCGGCCAGAACTGAGCCCACTAAGGGCTGAGGATTTTACCGATGAAGAAGAAGCGTTTTTCTGTGGAGCAGATCGTCGGAGTGCTGAAACAGGCAGAGGTTGGTGTACCTGTGGCCGAGCTGATCCGGAAGGTGGGGATCAGCGAGCAGACCTTCTATCGCCGGAAGAAGCAGTACGTAGGCTTGGAGTCGGACCAGGTCCGGGAGATGAAGCAACTGCAGGACGAGAACAGCCGGCTGAAGCAGCTGGTGGCTGAGTTGAGCCTGGACAAAACGATGCTTTAGGATGTGTTGCGAAAAAAGTGGTGAAGCCCTAGCGGCGCCGGCCTCTGGTCGATTATCTGCGCGACCAGCACCGGGCCAGCGAGCGGCATGCCTGCCGGGTTCTACGGGTTGTCCGCGGCACCTATCGGTACCAGAGTCACCAGAAGGCGTGGACGGAACTCCGAGCCCGCATCCGGGAGATCGCGCAGAGCCGGGTGCGGTATGGGTACCGCAAGATTCTGGTGTTGTTGAGGCGTGAGGGCTGGCAAGTGGGCAAGCACCTGGTGTATCGGCTGTACAAGGAAGAAGGCCTGGCCTTAAAAAGAGGCCCCAGAAGCGGCGTAAGGCGGTGCGGCATCGCGAAGAGCGGTTCCATCCAATGGCACCTGATCAAGCTTGGAGTCTGGACTTCGTTGCTGATCAGCTACAAGACGGAAGACGCTTCCGTTCTTTAACGATCGTCGATGTGTTTACGCGGGAGAGTGTGGCCATTGAAGCCGGCCAGAGCCTCAGGGGAGAGGATGTAGTGAGAACACTGAATAAGTTGAAACACGAAGGCAGAGTGCCGAAGCTGCTGTTCTGTGACAATGGGAGCGAATTCGTCGGCCAGGCTATGGATCTGTGGGCCTACCAGAACAGCGCAAAGATCGATTTCTCACGTCCCGGCAAGCCAACTGACAATGCGTTCATCGAGTCGTTCAACGGAACATTCCGCGACGAATGCCTCAACGTGCATTAATTTGAAAGCCTCACGGAAGCAAAACAGCTTATCGGAGCCTGGCGACGGGAATACAATGAGAGTCGCCTTCACAGGGCTCTCGGAGAAAGGACGCCGAGCGAATTCGCCAGTCAATTCGCGGCTAGCCGCGAATTGACTGCAACCTAAACCCGTCGAAGACTAACACTCCGCTTGGTACAAAAAACCTGGTCCCATCAATAACTGCGCTACACTAACTCTCGCGCTGGCACAAAAGATCGGGCAGACCAGTGGCATTTGAATTTTTCGATCGACACAATAATTGAGTCCGGGGAAATAGGTCCATCTCTCCTGACTTCGACTTCAGCGGCGCAAGTGCTCTCTCATTTTCTTAACCCTGTCTCGATGGACACAAAATAATGGATACCGACCGAACACTGGGCGTGGACTATAAATGGTGGGTCATCGCCATGCTGTGGTTCGTATGCCTCCTGAACTATGCAGACCGTCAGGCCATCTTCGCCATCTTCCCCCTCCTTAAGACTGAACTCCGTCTGACAGACGTGCAATTGGGAATCATTGGCGCCTCCTTCATGTGGGTGTATGCGGCCTTCGGTCCGGTCGCCGGTTGGCTCGGAGATCGCTTCAAGCGCAAAACGTTGATCGTGAGTGGGCTGGCTCTCTGGCTGATGGTAACAGGGGCAACGATCCTGTCGTATAGTTACGCGCAGTTGACGGTACTCCGCGCCATCAGTGGACTTTCAGAGGCTTTCTACTTCCCTGCCGCAATGTCCTTGATCAGCGATTACCACGGAGGCGCAACTCGTTCGCGAGCCATGTCAATTCACCAGTCTGCTGTTTACGCAGGATCCATAGCAGGAGGCGCGGGCGGCGCATTGGTCGCGCAGTTTTTTCACGCATGGCGCGCTAACTTCATGATGCTTGGCTCTGTTGGAATCATCCTGATCTTTGTCCTGCTCCTGTTCCTGCGCGAACCGGAGCGCGGTCAATCGGAAACGGCGGAATGCATCAGTGAAATGGCTCTGACAGCGCGCAGCCATAGCTCTGTTCTTGAAGGCCTGAAGGACATCTTTTGCATTCGTCTAGTTCGCCGCTTAATTGTGGTCTTCATCGGTGCCAATTTTGTTGCTGTAATTTTCATGGTCTGGATGCCATCCTTTCTCTTTCGCAAGTTCAATATGAGCCTGTCGATGGCTGGACTAAACGGCACCTTCTTCCTTCAGATGGCTTCGGTCTTTGGAGTGATCACGGGGGGATGGCTCGCTGACGTGCTGGCAGTGCGGAGGAAGGGAGGTCGCATGATGACACAAGGAATAGGTCTGATTGCAGGCGCTCCCTTTATCTTCCTCACGGGATGGGCGCTTTCGATTCCTACGCTGATTGTCGGCATGATCGGCTTTGGCTACTTTAAGGGAATCTACGATGCGAACATCTTTGCCTCACTCTACGACGTTGTGCCCATCGAACGGCGCTCGGCCGCGGCCGGCATCCTCAATTCGCTTGGCTGGCTCGGCGGCGGAATAGCACCGATCGCAATCGCCACTGCGTCCTATCGCATCGGCATGAGCGCCTGCATCAGCGCCACTTGTGTCATCTACTTCGCAGTGGGCGCCCTTCTACTCTGGAGCGCAGAATCTCCCGGGAAAGCTCGGCCCAGCCCCATTGCGGAATAGGCTTCAATTAATACTCAGCTACCGCTATAGCATCCCACCCACCCCCATCAGGCTCGGTTCTCGCCGAAATACTAACCTTATAATTGGTTCACTAGCCGGGCCCTTCATTCCTTGCAAGACCATGCGGATTGGTGAGTTGCGCCACTCGACTACGCGATCAGGATGTGACCCAAAACCCAAAAACTAAGCCGGCGGGAGGTTGAGAGTTGGCGGCTGTCGTGGTTCTCTGAACAGGGAGAGGAGGACCTGGATATGGGGAAGCGAGGTCACAGTGAAGAGGAGATTCTGCGCGTCCTGAGGGAAGCCGAATCGGGCGAAACGGTAGTCGAAGTCTGCCGCAAGCATGGGATCAGCCAGCAGAGCTTTTATTTGTGGAAGAGGAAGTATGCGAGACTGGGCCTGAGCGAGCTACGGGAACTGCGTCAGTTGCGCGAGGAGAACGGCAAGCTGAAGCGCCTGGTCGCGGACCTCAGTCTGGACCGGCATATCCTGCAGGAGATTGTCGCAAAAAAGTTGTAAGGCCTCGGGGGCGTCGCGAGCTTGCCGAGTGGGCGCAGCAGGCCCACCAGATGAGCCAGCGACGTGCTGCGAGGCTGATTCCAGTCGATCGGATGACTTTGCGCTATGAGCATCACCGCGATCCGCAGGAAGCGCTGCGTGTGAGGCTTCGTGAACTGGCCGGCAGCAGGGTGCGCTATGGCTACCGACGATTGACGGTACTGCTGAAGAGAGAAGGCTGGGAAGTGAACGCTAAACGAATCTACCGCCTGTATACGGAAGAAGGTCTGATCGTGCGAACACAGCGGCGCCGGGAGCGAGCTCAACGACTCCGCCTGCCATAGGGCCAGGCCGTGCGCAGGAACGAGAAGTGAAGCATGGATTTCGTGGCCCAGCGGCTGCCGGGCGGTCGCTGGATACGCGTGCTGACCGTCGTCGACCAGTTTACCCGCGAGTGTCTCACTCTGCATGCCGATATCGCCCTCAGCGGAGAGAAGGTCGCCGCAGCACTGGATAAGATCGTCGTCGGCCGCGGGGCGCCCAAATCGATCACCGTGGACAACGGCACAGAGTTTGCATCGAAGGCGATGGATCTCTGGGCCTACAGCAACGGAGTACACCTGGACTTCATCCGGACAGGACGGCCTGTCGAGAACGGCTACATCGAGAGCTTCAACGGTAGGCTGCGTGACGAATGCCTGAACGTGGAAGTATTCTTCAGCCTGGCCGATGCCCGCCGCAAACTGGCTCTCTGGCAGCACGACTACAACCATCACAGGCCGCATTCGGCATTAGCTGATCGGACGCCAGCTGAATTCGCTGAAGTATGCAGCGGTGGAAATGACGGCGAGAAAGGCGCCTTGGAAAACGCTTCGCGTTTACCACATTTCCCCCGCACGGCGGCTGCTGGCATCAATCTGACCAATGCTTCGGTCTCAAGGCTCTTGCTGGAGACCATCACTTGAGTTACATTAACCGCAACCGTGCCCGTCAATCGGGCACTAACCGAACCGCGCAGGTCGAAATTTCCAACCTACTTCGGCTCAGTTTTTCGGGGCGGGTCACGCTGCGCTACACTAACACTTCAACTGGTAGAGTTTTTCGGGGGCAAGGTCAACTCCTGCGCTACACAACAATCTCACTGGCGCAAAAGATCAGGCAGTCCAGAGTTGATCGCCAATTCCATCCTACCGAACTTTCTGGAGCAAGAGCAATCAGGTTGAGCTGATACAGAGGATTAATTGGATTCGATGGGCTGGTACATATAGAGGAAGGCAGGAATGCCCTTATGAATCAAGGCCTCGCGCTTCTGCCGGTCGAACTCTTCCAGCCGTTCCCGCAGGCTTCTTTGGATGTGCTCGGTGATGATGGCAACCGTGGCTGGCGCATCTTGCCGTTCGATCGTCTCGAGCAAATCCTTATGCTGCCCATAGATACTGTCAAGGGCCACCACGTCATGATTCTGCCCGCGCAAGGAGAAGATGCGCATCAGCAGCTTTGTTTCATTCACTGTCTTATGAATGCGGGCGTTTTGCGACAGACTCATCAGGTATGCATGAAAATTGAAGTCCGCTGCAAGAAATCGGTTCATCTGTTTAGTGTTCAGTGCGGCTTTCCCCGACTTCAACAACTCATTCTTCAGGATCAGAATGGTGTCTACCGTCTCTTGCAGGCGCTCCTTATCGTTAGTCCGCATCAGCCCCAGACGCGCCACCTTGGACAGTGCATACGACTCCAAAGCCTCCCGCAGCTCATAAAGCTCGATGATGCTTTCGCGCGTCAGCTTAACCACCAACACACCTCCACCCTCGCGATGCACTAGCAATCCTTCTGCGATAAGTTGACTAATCGCCTCCCGAATGGGTGTGCGGCTGCTGCCGAGTTCTTTGGCCAAATCCAGTTCGGAGAGAGCGCTGTCTGCCACCAACTCTCCAGTAGCAATCTTACGCCGAATACAAAGATATGCCTTTTGTCGAATGGAAGTCGACGTAGATGCTTCAGGTGTCTTTCTTTTTCTGCTCATGCGAATCACTATAGTATATGCATTATCAGTAGTGCCCGGCCAAAATCGTGGCACTCGCTATAACCTATACATATTAAACGCGATAGCATGTAACTGGTATTTCTCGATTTGAGATGACTGCGGCCGAACAGAGGGCACTCGCAGAGTTGTATCTCGCCAAAGTGTGCCATGACGGCAGAAGCAGTGGTCTGCCCGATCTTTTGTGCCAGTGCGAGAGTTAGTGTAGTGCAGTTATCGAGTTAGTCTGATAGCCGCAGTCGGGGGTGTGGAAAAGCGGGAAGCGCTTTTTGCTTTCCACTTTTCCATGCCCCGTATTGCTGTTCGCCTGCCAGGCCACTGGCGCCGGTGGCCAGTAACCCAACAACGAGTGAGGTCTGGCTGTGTTGTAGTAGACGCGCCAACGTTCGGCCAGCACCTGTACCTCCTTCAGCGAATAGAAGATCTCACCGTTCAGGAACTCATCGCGCATTTTGCTATTGAACGATTCGCAGTAGCCGTTCTCCCATGGAGAACCGGGTTCGATGTACAGCGTTTTGGTACCCGTATCCGCCAGCCACTGACGCAAGTCTTTGGCCACGAACTCGGGGCCGTTATCCGAGCGAATATGTTCCGGGATACCGTGTTCGACCATCGCATCGGCCAGTGCGTCGATCACATCCCGGCTGTTAAGTCTTCGCGCCACGCGGATCGCCAGGCACTCCCGCGTATATTCATCGATCATGTTCAGCATCCGCACCGTCCTGCCGTCGTGGGCAAAAGTGCTGACGAAGTCGTAGGCCCAGACGTGATTAGGCCGTTCCGGGCGCAACCGCACACACGACCCGTCGTTGAGCCACAGCCGGCCGCGTGGTTTCTGCCGCTGCGGTACCTTCAGACCTTCTCGTCGCCAGATCCGTTCCACACGGTCCTTGCCCACACGCCAGCCCGCCTCCTGCAGCGTGATCGTGATGCGTCGATATCCATAACGGCCATACTGGCTGGCCAGCGCGATGATCGCCCGGGTCAGTGCGTCTTCGTCGTTGCGCTGGGTCGGCTGGTAGCGCTGCGTGCCGCGTGGCTGATTCACCAATCGGCACGCATGACGCTCATTGGATCCAAGCTCTTGCGCATGTTCCACTGCGCAACGGCGACGCTCCGGGCTTAGAAGTTTCCCCGGGCAATGTCCTGAAGAATCTGCTTGTCCAGACTCAACTCGGCTACCAGCCGCTTCAGCTTGGAGTTCTCCTGCTCCAGTTCCTTCAGCCGCTTGGCCTGATCCGCCTTCAATCCGCCGTATTCCTTGCGCCAGCGATAATACGTTTGCTCAGTGATTCCAATTTCCCGGCATGCCATCGGATGTATTTTACCGATCGCTATCCCCACTTCAATCTGCCGCAGCAGGTTCACGATCTGCTCCGGACTATATTTCTTTGCCCTGCCCATCCCATGCTCCTTCCATACCAGTTTGTCTCATACCAACTGGCACAGATTTCGCCGGGCAGACTCGTGCCCAGGCAGAACTCCAGTGGCGGCAGGAGCAAGCTATTGCGCATCAGCAAGCGCGACGACCCGTACCGGAGAACACTGCTGATTCATGGTGCACGATCCGTCGTTTTTCGAGCGAAGGCCAAGACAGACAAGCGGAGTCTTTGGATCACGGACAAGCAGCAGCGGCTCGGCACAACCAAGGCTTGCGTAGCCGTCGCCAACAAGAACGCCCGCATCATCTGGTCGCTGATCGCTCACGAACAGGAGTACCGGCGAGCCGCATCGCCACACGAATGCAATAACCGAAGAGCTTTCCAAACGAGATGCTTGCGCCGCCGCCGATGGCGCAACTGGTGAGACCAGCTTCTTCAGAACCTGGACGGGGGCGGGCCCGAAAAAGCCGATGACCTGATGAGGAGAAGAAGCGCAGATTCCATTATGGCCAGAGTGGATCACCCTTTCACTCAACAACAGGCCGGATATATGTACGCGTCTCTTCCGATCTGGCCATCATAGAAAGCTCTTGCATACGAAGCGGGTCTGAAATGTATGCCCCGTTCTTCTCATCCAGCGATCGCTGGAGTTTCTCGGAGGATTCGACATTTGATTCTGCGTTGAACCACGGCGAATATGACCTGCATCTATGTGGACAATATGGCGACTGTACGTATATCAATTTGTAGTCCGCGATGTAGACTATATGTGAACGATTAACAGGAGGGAGAGGAGTTGAGTCCATGAGTGATCCCGAGAGGACTTGGATTGGGCGTTACAGGAGAGATTGCGGCGTGCGTCAAACACCAAGAATCAAGCTGCTGGAAAGGACAGTGCCCAGTTTCCTCAGCATTATCGTCGTGCTTTTGGGAATCAGTGGGGCAGTGATGTGCGGCGGAATGCAGCAAGGCGAAAACATCTTCGATAGCGCCCCGTTTGCAGTCTGCCATGCCTCGACGGTGGTTGAGCTGAAGAAAGACGACGTGATGTCGGCCTGGTTCGGAGGCACGGCGGAAGGCAATCCGGACGGAGCGATCTGGGTGCCAAAAGAGTGAGAGGGAAATGGACCGCTGCGGCTGTCCTTGGTCTGGAATCCGGTACGCCGAGTTGGAACCCGGTTTTCTTCCACACGAAAGACGGGCGCCTCTGGCTCTATTACAAGTTTGGACCGAGTTCGGAGACTTGGACGACCGGGCGCGGGTGTAGCAATGACGAGGGCGCAAGCTGGCCCCCAGTGGAACACTTGCTAGCTGGACTCCTTGGACCGATCCGCGCCAAACCCTTGGTTCTGTCAGATGGAACGATTGTGAGTGGAACCTCAGTGCAGTCTTACCCCGGGCCTGGGCAGTGTGGATTGAACGCAGTAGCGACGACGGCACCACATGGAAGAAGATTGCCCCATCACGGCTCCACTCAATCCGGCTTTTCCGGGAGTTCAGAGCGGAATTCCTTCACAGGTTCCCGGATCCGCCGACTTCATAAATAAGGTGGGCATCATCCAGCCATCGGTCGTTTCGCTGGATGGGAAAAAGCTACATCTCTACGCGCGCTCAACCTCGAAGATAGGGAAGATTCGTGTAGCGGACTCCTCGGATGATGGCTTGAGCGGGACAAGGGCGCGAACGATGGATATTCCCAATCCCAACTCCGGAATTGATGCAGTAACGCTGAGAGATGGCCGTACGGTGCTCGCCTACAACACCACCAGCGGGCGAACGCCACTCAATCTCGCCGTAAGCCGCGATGGCGAACATTTCACCATGTTCTATACGCTCGAGAGCCAGCCAGGCGAGCATTCGTATCCTGCCATGATCCAGGCGCGGAACGGCGACCTGCTTATCACTTACACATGAAATCGCGAGACGATTCGCGATATACATTTTGCACTTTCAAACATTCCAAAATGACAAAGAGCATCGGTGCCGGAGGAAAGAACATGGCAGACAAATTGGTAAAGGGTGTTTATGCAGCGCTACTTACTCCGCGCCTAGGGAACGGAGATTTCGATGGAAATTCATACCGGAATCAGCTTGAGTTCCTGCTTGGTAAGGGCATTGAGGGTTTTGCTCTGAATGGAGCAACGAGTGAATATTCCTTGATTACACCGGAAGAACTGAAAAAGATTCTGGAGATTTCAAAGGAAACTTTGGCCAATCGTGCAGACTTTATTTGCGGCGTGGGCGCGGCAAGTCTGAGAGCCGCGGTTAAGCTTGGACAACTCGCAATGGAAGGAGGAGCAACGGGCCTGCTTTTGCCGATGCCTTACTTCTTTCCTTATTCTCAGGACGATCTTGGCTCGTTCTGCAACAGCTTTGCAAAGCAGATTCCGCTTCCTATTCTCCTTTACAACCTGCCTATGTTCACAAGTGGGCTGGAAGCCTCGACAGTATTGGATCTCATTCAGCAGAATGAGAACATCGTAGGCATCAAGGACAGCAGCGGTTCGCTCGATATTCTACGCGCCATTACCGAGTCCGGCTTGGAGTGCACCCGCGTGGTCGGCAATGACAGTGCGCTGGCTCCCGCGCTCTGCGAAGGCCTGTGCGAAGGAGTCATTTCAGGCGTATCGTGCGTTTTGCCGGAGATCCTGAAGGCCATGGTCGAATCCGCTCCCGGTTCGGCCGAGTTTGAGCGCATGTCTGAGCTGCTGGACGTTTTCACTGCCCAGCTGAATAGATTCCCCACGCCCTGGTGTCTGAAGTTTATCAGCGAAAGCCGGAAGATCACTTCGGCGTGGTTTCCGTTCCCGCTGTCCGAAGGCCGCGCTGCCGAAGGCGCCAAACTAGTGGAGTGGTTCAAACTCTGGAAAACAGCAATGATCGATAGTATCCCTGCCATGGCGATGGATGCGGGGTAAGCGAAGTCGTCGAAGAGGAGAAGATATATCGCAAGGAGCAATCGGAGTTATGGAAACTGCAAGACCGTCTTCCAACGAGGCTGTGCTGGTGACTAAATCTCTGACCGTATAAAGATGTATCTGTGTAGTCACTTTTCTAGCGACCAGAAGTGCCACATAGCGGGTGACCCAAAACCCTAAAACTGTACCAGGGGGAAGTTGAGAGATTTCTTCGGTCGTGGTTCTCTGAAGGCAGAGAGGAGAGCCAGGATATGGCGAAGAAGGGTCATTCGGAAGAGGAGATTCTGCGGGTGCTTCGCGAGGCAGAGTCGGGCACGACAGTAGTCGAGGTCTGCCGTAAGCACGGCATCAGCCAGCAGAGCTTTTATCTGTGGAAGCGGAAGTATGCGGGGCTGGGGTTGAACGAACTGCGTGAACTGCGCCAGCTCCGCGAGGAGAACGGCAAGCTGAAGCGCCCGGTCGCGGACCTGAGTCTGGACCGCCATATTCTTCAGGAGATTGTCGCAAAAAAGTTGTGAAGCCTCGTGCACGGCGCGAGCTTGCCGAGTGGACCCAGCAGGTCTACGAGTTGAGTCAGCGCCATGCAGCGAGGCTGATTCCGGTTCCACGAATGAGCCTCCGTTATGAGCATCATCGGGAGCGTCATGAGGCACTGCGGGTGCGTCTGCGGGAGTTGGCCGGCAGCCTGGTACGGTACGGCTACCGGCGCCTGACGATCCTGTTGCAGCGCGAGGGTTGGGAAGTGAACGCGAAGCGGATCTACCGTTTGTATGCCGAGGAGGGATTGAAGGTGAGAACACGGAGGCGTAAAGAACGAGCACAACGTCAACGCCTGCCGCAAGGGCAAGCCGTGTGCAGGAACGAAAAGTGGAGCATGGATTTCGTTGCCCAGCGTCTGGCGGATGGTCGCTGGATCCGCGTGCTGACTGTCGTCGATCAGTACACGCGCGAGTGCTTGACGCTGCATGCCGACAACGCGCTGAGCGGAGAAAAGGTTGCCACCGCATTGGACAGGATCGTGGCCGTCCGCGGAGTGCCAAAGTCAATCACCGTGGACAACGGAACGGAGTTTGCTTCCACAGCGATGGATCTGTGGGCCTACACCAACGGCGTGCACCTCGACTTCATTCGTCCAGGACGGCCGGTGGAGAACGGTTACATTGAGAGCTTTAACGGGAAGTTGCGCGATGAGTGCCTGAACGTGGAAGTGTTCTTCACCCTGGCCGATGCCCGCCGGAAGCTGGATCTTTGGCAGTACGATTACAACCATCACCGGCCTCACTCTGCATTGGCCGATCGAACGCCATCCGAATTTGCAGCAGTTTGCAGGGGTGGAAATGACGGCGATAAAGCCGCCTTGGAAAACGCTGCGCGTTTACCACATTCCCACCGCACGGCGGCTGCTGGCAGTGATCTTACCCACGCACCGGTCTCAAGCCTCTTGCTGGAGACCATCACTTGAGTTACATTAACCGCAACCGTGCCCGCCAAACGGGCACTAACCGAACCACGAAGGCCGAAATCTCCAATGCCTTTTGGCTCAGTTTTGCTGGGCGGGTCACGCTGCGCTACACTAACACTTCAACTGGTACAAATTACCGGGCAGACCACTTTCCGCACGTGGCATTCGGACTTTCGGTCACAGAGTGCGGCGTGACCGCTGCACACTTTTTCATGGTCTCCTTGTTTTTTCACTGTTTCCTATCATTATGATCATGTAAGGAGCATATAAAGGCAGCAAAATGCTCAATTCGCTCGACATTCCAACCAGCCCATCCCGCTCGGCACCGAACCTCCACTTCTATCGGAATCCTTGTCGCTATCTTGAACCGCCGACCCATCTGCTGTCATTGCCAGTTCGCCTGTCTCCCATCCAGACTATCTCTGCGTTCTCAGCCTTGCCGGGAACGTCCATACACATACATGCGAAAGGCACGCTTCTATGCTCTCAAGACGTAAGTTCCTGCAATCCCTCTCTGTCGTGGCCTGCTCCGACTTGCTCGCCCAGCAAACGAACCCCGGCTCTGCTGCCATGCTGCCTGCGGATCCAGGCGATATGGAGGATCTGACCCGGTACGTAAACATCCGGGTGGGCACTGGTGGCCATGGTCATACCTACCCGGGCGCCACCGTTCCGTTCGGCGCCGTGCAATTGAGCCCCGATACCTATAACAGCGGTTGGGACTGGTGTTCGGGCTATCACGATTCCGATACGTCGCTGATGGGTTTCAGCCACACCCATCTGAGCGGTACCGGAGCGGGAGACATGCTCGACGTGCTGATCATTCCCAATGTTGGGGAGGTCAAGTGGAATCCCGGAACGCGGGAGGACCCTCAGGAGGGCTACCGCGCACCGTTTTCCCATATCGACGAAGTGATGACGCCAGGCTTCTACTCGGTGCTAATGCATGACCGGGATGTGCTGGCCGAGCTCACGGCGACCGAACGCGTGGGCCTGCACCGTTACACGTTTCGCCGTGTGGGGTCAGGTCATTTCGTGCTCGACTTTTCGCACTCATATGAAGACCCCATGAGTCCGGTCGCAGACGCAACGCTTGAAATCGTGGGTGAAAATACCATCACCGGCGGGCGGACGATGCACTCTGACGGGCGCAAGGTGCATTGTTGGGCAGACGGCCGCAAGATCTACTTCGCAGCGGAATTCTCCAAGCCCTTCACCAAGGCCGAGTTCTGGCAGCAGGGCACCGTGCTGCCAACGGGCACGGGAAAGGCATGGGGCCACGCCATCAAAGCAGCGCTACACTACGATGTGCATCCGGGTGAGCCCGTGCTTGTGCGCGTCGGCATCTCGGGGGTGAGTGTCGCGAACGCGCTCGCAAACCTGAAGGCAGAGATGCCCGGCTGGGACTTTGACGCAACCCGCGCCACGGCCAAGCAGAAGTGGCAAACTAATCTGAGCCGAATTCGCATTGAAACGACTGACGCCGATGCATGCGCTATCTTCTATTCCTCTCTCTATCACATGATGGTAGCGCCCACGTTCTTCGACGACGTGAACGGCGAGTACTGCGGTATGGACGGAGAAACACACCAGCTTGCAGCCGGCGAGCACAACTACAGCACTTACTCGCTCTGGGATACGTTTCGCGCCCTGCATCCATCGTTCACGCTCTTTCAGCCCGAGCGCGTACCGAGCATGCTCAACTGTCTGATCTCCATGGCTGAGCAGAGCCCTGCAGGCATGCCGGTATGGCCGCTACAAGGCAAGGAGACCGGCGCCATGACCGGCTATCACTCAGCCAGCGTGATCGCCGAGGCGTGCGTGAAGAAGTTCCCCGGCATCGACTGGCAGCGCGCCTACGAGGTTATGCGCAAACGCAACATGATCGACGACTATCGTGGCCTGGGCTACTATCGTGCGATGGGTTTCATCCCGGCCGACCGGGAGGTTGAGTCGGCGAGCAAGCTCATCGAGTACGACTATGGCGACTGGTCCTGCTCGCACGTCGCCGATGTGGTCGGCGCCACCGACGACGCAATACGCCAGCGGGAACGCTCGAAGAATTATCGGCACCTCTTCGATCCGAAGACAGAGTTCATTCGCGCCAGGCTCATCAATGGCCACTGGACCGAGCCCTTCGACCCGATCGACTTGGGACACACCGATGCGTATCGCGACTACACGGAATCGAACGCCTGGCAGACGACCTTTGGTATCCAGCACGACCTGAAAGGGTACATGGAGCTGTGGGGCGGCCGCGAGCCTTTCGTCAAAAAGCTGGACGAACTGTTTACGGTCGCCTCGACACTTCCGAAGAACGCGCCGCCGGACATTGCGGGCTTGGTGGGCCAGTATGCGCATGGCAACGAGCCGAGCCACCACATCGCCTATCTTTACGTCTACGCCGGCCAGCCGTGGAAGACGCAGTCGCGCGTGAACATGCTGCTCAAAACGATGTACCACAATGCTCCGGATGGTCTTGCCGGCAACGAGGACTGCGGACAGATGTCGGCCTGGTATGTGATGAGCGCGCTCGGGCTGTATGCGGTCGACCCTGTGAGTGGCAATTACGTGCTCACTTCGCCGCTCTTCGACAAGGCCACGCTTACGGTCACTGGCGATACTAAGCTCGTGATTGAAGCAACGCGCTCCTCACCGAACGCAATCTACATCCAGTCGGTCACGATCAACGGCAAGCGCTCAGACAAGCTCTGGGTGCCCCACGAGGAGATCGCGCACGGCGGCCATATAGTCTTCGAGTTGAGCACAACCCCTAACAAGACGCTGGCCACCGCACCCGAGCTGGCGCCTCCCTCGCTGACAGCATGAACGTGGAGTGCATCAAATAGTCGGGGGTTACGCGGCTTTCGCTCTGAACCGCGGATACTATCGACGGAACACGTCCTCCAGTTCGTCGTTCAGGACCTTTGTCTGGGTCTGTAACAGGAGATGGGCGCCTCGTAAGGTCCAGCCGATCTGCTGCTTCTTCACGAACCGGCGGCTGACAACCTGATTGATGGTCGATTCGACGAACGCTGTGCTGATCGTTTCCGCTTGCCGTCTTCGTTCGCCGTTCGCCAAAGTTCGGGATGAATTCGCGGTTGTTGCGGATATAGGTCTCAAACTCGGCAACGCCCGTGGCAACTTTTTTGCCGCTGCGTAACGCGCTTGAATCAAACTTATTGATCCTCGCATAATATAGCAACCTATCTCCCTTCCTGTGCGTCTAAGTAAACATGGGGAATCCACGTGGAGTGAAGCGCGATTTCGATGCCCTGGAGAAACGCCGGCTGGAAGCGATCCGGTTGTGGGAGCGGGGCGAAACGCAGGCCACCATTGCCCGCCGGGTGGGAAGCGTTCGCCAGAGCGTGTACCGCTGGGTGAACGCCTATCGGCGCGATGGCCGGGCGGGCGTTAAGAAGGCCGGACGCGCCGGTCGCAAACCGCTGCTGAGCGCGGCCCAGAGGTGGCAACTGGCCAAGCTGCTGCTGAAGGGTCCCGAACAGTTGGGCTACGAAACCCCGCTGTGGACCTGCCCGCGGGTGGCGCACCTGATCGAACGTGAGTTCGGCGTCGGCTATCATCCCGGCCACGTCTGGAAACTGCTCATCGCCCTAGGCTGGAGTCCGCAGCGGCCCGCGGGCCGGGCGCGCGAGCGCAACCGGGCCGAGGTTGAGCATTGGAAGAAGAAAGTGTGGCCGGCCATTAAAAAAAAGCCCGCCGCGAAGGGCGCGTAATCGTTCTGGCCAACGAGAGGGGCCTGAGCCAGCGGCCACATCGGGTGCGCACCTGGGCGCCCCGGGGCAAGACACCGGTGCTGCAATACAGTTTCAACTGGAAGTCGCTCTCGGTGGCCGCGGGGCTGACGGCATGGAACTTTTACTTCCGCCTCTACCCCCGCGCCATCAAGTCGCCGCAGGTGGTGGAATTCCTCAACGCCTTGGTGCGCGCCATCCGCCGTCCCCTCCTGCTGGTCTGGGACCGGCTCCCGGCGCATCGCAGCCGCATGGTGCGGGACTACATCGCTTCGCTCGAGGGATGGATACACCAGGAGTTTCTGCCTCCTTACGCGCCGGAACTCAATCCCGTCGAATACATCTGGGGCCACTGGAAACAACACGAGTTGCCCAACCTCTGTCCCCAAGACTACTGGCAACTGAGCCAAGCCGCCCGCCGCACCTTGGACCGTATGCGCCGCCGCCCCCGCTTGATCGCTGCCTTCTGGAAGCAAGCTTCTTTATGGCCCTAATGACTCTATATTATGCGGGAGTCAATAGTACGTTGTCAGGTCGCCCATCCGCTCGAGTGCTTCCTCGGTATTGCCGTGCCACAGCAGATGCTTGACACTCTCCAGCCGCTTCGATACATCAGCAGCGGTCTGTGGCCACTCTTCCTTCAGCGCCTTGGTTTGCTGCTGTAGAACCGTCAACCGCATCGTGATGTGGAACCAATCGATCAGATGCTCACTGAACGGATGAAGATACTCTTGCACCCGGCGGGCATGAACAGCACCTGCTGGTTCTCCTGCATGCCCTGCGATTTCATCAAGTCGCACAACCGCCGGCGCGGCTTTTCGTTGTAGGTCTGCACTAGCCGGTCCTCCCTTGAGACCGCTAGCCCTGCCGCGAACATTTGTCTAGTGGCAAATCTTAGAGCTTATAGTATTCTGAACTTTGTCAGAAGCAATATCCACAATCTGCTTGGCTAATTGATTCAGGTCACACGGGCTGTGGATTTCAAACTGAGACACTACCGTAGCACAAGAGGCTTTCGCTTCTTCAACCTTCAAGAATTAAGCGGGTTAAATGCCATATGATCACGATTCGTGAACTTGCAAGAGAAGTCGGGTTGTCTCCTACTACGGTATCAATGGTGCTCAACTCGAGTCCTGTGGTTCGGAAAATACCCGAAGAAACAAAAGAAAGGGTGCGTGCAGCGGCAAAGGAATTTGGTTATAGTCCGAACCCGTTCCCCCGTATCCTTCGTAGCAAACGTACTGCTTCTGTCGGCATTCTTTTGTCTGACATCAGCGATCCCTATTGCACGGAAGTCTTAATGGGTATCGACAATTCCCTTTACCATTCGGGCTACATTCCCATCCTCCTTGATATTAGAAACAGCCGAATCAAATTCAGACGATACGTCCAGACGTTGATCGATCGACGAATCGAAGGCATTATAGGAGTAGCGAATTTGCTTCTTCTCCAATCCGAATTGCTCGCTATTATCAAAGAGCGAAAGATCCCAATTGTTCTGATAGGTCGAGAGACTGAAGAGAGCGGCATAAACTCCGTTTTCGTCGACAACGAGACCGGCGGATATCTGGCAGTAAAACATCTTTACGAATTAGGCCACCGCTCTATTGCCTTTATAAAAGGTCCGAAAGGGATGGTTGATAGCAAGCGCCGGTGGCAGGGGATTGTCAGTTTCGCTCGAGAAGCAGGACTGTCGATCGATGTAAACCTGACCATGCAACTGAAAGTTGCCAGATCCAGCTACGAAGCTGGCTTCGAGACGACGTTGAAACTCCTCAACAGTCGCCGGCGCTTCACGGCATTGCTGGCTTTTGATGATCTCACCGCTTTTGGCGCCATTCGAGCATTCGCGCAGGTCGGAAAAATCGTTCCGAAAGATTGTTCAGTCATCGGCTTCGACGATATTGCTGCAGCTACGTTCTATAACCCCCCAATCACCACAATTCGGCAACCCATGGAAAAGCTTGGCGCTCTAGCAGTTGAAACATTTCTAGATCTGGCCAACGCCTTCTTCGCCCAGAAAGAGATCAAGCCGGCCCATCGGAAGATCAAGCCGAAGCTGATCATTCGCGCCTCCACTTCGAGACTTGGCTGAAAGGCAGGCTTTTGAAAGAGTCAGGAGGCATACTGTGGTTGTTGCTTGCCAAAATGGCGATCTGCCATCAAATCAAGCAGATGACAGCTGCACCCGACGGGACTTGTCTCCATGTAGAATCGGTCTCATGTTGGGCTTGCTGAGGCTTCTGTTCGTCCTGCCTACCCAATTCCTTCGCTCTCGCCGCGACCTGCTGTTGGAAAATCTGGCTCTTCGGCAACAGCTTGCAGTCTTGAGGCAATGCCACCCTCAGCTGCGGTTTGGCGCTCCCGATAAATTGTTTTGGGTGATGTTGAGGCGGCTTTGGCCGGGATGGAAGCGGGTATTGATCCTTGTCCAACCGGAGACCGTCGTTCGCTGGCATCGAGTGGGGTTCAAGTTGTATTGGAGGTGGCTCTCGCGGCATGAGGTCCGTGTGGGAAGAAAATGCGTGAGCAGGAAGTTGCGCGAACTCATCTTCCGCATGGTTGCAAAAAACCTGACCTGGGGTGCACCCCGCATTCACGACGAGCTGAAATTGTTGGGCTTCGATATTTCCGAGCGAACCGTAGCGCGCTGGATGCGAAAAGCGCCGAGGAATCCTAAGCCAGCAAGGCGATGGGCGGCCTCTTTGAGCAACCATGGTGATGCCATTGCAGCGATGGATTCCTTCACCGTGCAGACGCTCACCTTTGGAGTCCTATACTGTTTCTTCGTCATTGCGTATGATCGACGACGAATTCTCCACTATAACGTGCCCAGACACCCAACCAGCGCGTGGGTTGTTCAACAAATGCGCGAAGCATTCCCCTACGACTCTGCTCCTGGCTATCTGATCTTCGATCGCGGTACAAACTTCAATGAAGAAGTCATCGACACAGTGAAGAGCTTCGGCATCCAGCCCAAGCGAACCAGCTTTCGAAGTCCTTTGCAAAATGGCGTTGCCAAACGTAGGGTCGGCAACTGCCGCCGTGATTTGCTCGATCATGTGATTGTCTTGAACGAGCGGCATTTGAAACGTCTGATGAACGAGTACGTCCGCTATTATCACGAGGACCGGACGCATCTCGCGCTGGCAAAGGAAACGCCTGCGGGTCGTGCCGCAGGGGAGAATCAAGGCAGCGGCCATAAGGTCCTGTCGATGCCAAGGCTCGGCGGTCTCCATCATCGATACGACCTTGCTGCGTAAGCTGCTGGTGCGAGAATCTCGCCTCGAGATCGAAGTGCACCGCGGGAAAGGTCTGCCCGCAGACCGCTCCCAACCATTTGGCAGCGTCCTCCTGATGATTCATGATCACCGCGTATTTTGCTCTCAGACAATTCGTTCCTTCCCGAACTGCCCCAGAACTAACGAACCGGGTCTTCGTGGCGTCCGGATGGGGTGTCGAGTGGCGCGGGGGAGTTTTACCCCCACGCCCTCACGGAACCGTACGTGAGCCTCTCGGCTCATACGGCTCTTACCGGCCAGCCGTTGGTCGCAACCCCAGGCTCCAGTGGTAGAACAGATCGCTGTTCCGGGCGGCAACAGTCGCCAGCCAGCGATATGCCTTGCCCCACTTGCTCCGGAATCGCTTGTACTTCCTCATCACCCATCGCACCAGTGTTTCGGTGAGATAGTGGCACAGAACATCCAGGCACTTCGAGCGGTAGAACCGGCCGTAGTAAGCCACCCATCCGCGCACCGCCGGATTGAGCCGCTCCGCCACGGATTCCAGCGTCAGCGAGGTTCCCCACGCCGACACCCGCCAGTTCCGAACCGTTGTCCTGATCTGTTTGGCCGCCTTGTCACTGATCGCTGGCAGAAAGCCCACGAATGGTCTTTTGCCTCGAACACAGTTCGTTCTCGGCCGAAAGGTATACCCCAGGAAGTCGAACTTCTGCGCACAGTACTCGCCCCGGCGGCGATCATCTTTGCAGTAGACGATCCTGGTCTTCTCCGGGTGCAGTTCCAGTTTGCAGTCCTTCAACCTTTGGCGCACGGCCTCCAGCACGAGTTCGGCCTGTTGCTGGCTCACGCAGTGGATCACAACATCGTCGGCGTACCGCTCGAATGGAACGCGCGGAAAATTCCGCCGCATCCACTCGTCGAACGCATAGTGCATGAACAGATTGGCCAGGATGGGACTTATTACTCCACCCTGCGGCGTGCCGCTGTTACGTGCCTCCAGCGTCCCCTCTTCCTTTTGTAGCGGCGCTTTCAGCCACTGCTCCGCGTAGAGATGAATCCACTTCAGGTCCGTACGATGCCGCTACGCCTTCATCAATAACTCGTGATCCAGGCTTCCGAAGAAATCCCAGATATCGAGATCGATGACCCAATCCATCTCCAGGCACCGTTTGCGTGCCTGGCCCACCGCGTCCAATGCCGACTTGTTAGGACGATAGCCATAGGAGTCAGGATGGAAAACTGGCTCCACCAACGGCTCCAGCACTATCTTCGCCACCGCTTGCGCCCCGCGATCCGCGACCGTGGGTATCCCAAGAGGACGCAACTTCCCTTCCCCTTTGGGTATTTCTACTGGTCGCACCGGCGGCGGAAAGTAACTCCCCGACGACATCCGGTTCCAGATCTCATAGAGGTTTCCCTTCAGATCCTTCTCGAACATCGAGAGCGATTCCCTATCCACACCGGCGGCGCCACGGTTGGCTTTCACCAACTGCCACGCTCGCAGGACAAGGTGTTTGGAAATACTGTATGGCTTTGCCTCAGGCACACACTCCTCCCCTTGCGGGTTGATCCATTCCTGAGACTGGCCGGGCCGACCCCTTCGCTCCACCCAAGTTACCGGGCTTCATCACTACTGCGAGCCGATCCGCCCCTGCGCTCTGCGTCAGGACTTCAACCCTCATGGGGGCCTCCCACCTGAGTTCCTCCCTTTTCATCGGAGCGCCAGGTTCCCATGTTCCGCATGAAAGCCTGCGCCAGGCTCGCGCCGCCTATCTGCCGGTCACCGTTCAGCCCGTAAACAGGCTCTTGCTGGACTTGATCCCAGGCTGTTAAATCGACCTGGTTTCGATGACGGTTCAGTGTCTTTCGACAGAGCATCCGCGGTTCACTTCCGTTCGCCTTCCTGACACATACCTGATGAGTCATCCTCGCCGTTTCCCGGTCCGTTCACCACCTGGGAGCTTATCCCCAAGCAGCGCCGGGCGGTTTGAGGGCTGATCCTGTAACCCGCCCCCGGAGGGCCTGCCTCCATCTTCCATACAGCAAGGCTGCTGCATTCGATCTACATCCTTACCTCCTGCTTCTGCCGTCATGGCACACTTTGGCGATCCACACGCGCAGATGAGATTTTGGCGAGGGACACCGCTGAAGACAACGAAATCTAGGAAATTGGGCATTTAGAGATGCTTCTCGAAGGAAAAAGATCCTCAGACAATAAAGATGTCGACATATTGACGACGTTATGGCACGTATGCAATGATGCTCTTCACAAATCGGGGCTGACTCGGACGCATCCATTTCCACTGCCCACTTTTCGATGGAGTACATCGATGCTGAAACTCAATCGACGGAAATTTCTCGCTGCCGGCTCGGCGGCTGCTCTTGCTCCTTGGGCATTTGGGGCAGAGACTCAACTCTCCCCCATCACCAACCGCTGGGGTACCGCCAGGACCACTGTCCTCGATCTTGAGGAAGTGTGCGTTTTTCGCGGCCGTCTCGGGGCAGCTTACAATCACCACCACCAGATTCTCTTTCATGAGGGTCGGCTATATACCTCATGGTCCGATGGCTTTTCCGATGAGGACCATCCCGGGCAGCATATGGTCTTTGCTACGTCAGATGACGATGGCAAGACATGGTCATCTGACAGGACTATTACTCCGCCGCTTCCTGAGAAGACCTCAACGTATACGGCCGAGGGCATTCGCGCCTACAAGGAACGGCTCATCGCGTACTATGGGCATTATGCTTACACCGACCTCGGCTTGGATCGCAACGGGATGCCAGCGGGGAACGATATCGAGGATGCGCTTAGATTCAGCCCAGTGGAGTGGGTTCATCGCGATATCTACACAGACGTCCGGATCTCGACCAACAAAGGGCAGACGTGGGGAGAACCCGTGCGCGCTATCGACAGATTTGTTCCGAACTTGCGTCCGTTTCCTACACGCTCAGGCCGACTGATTATCCCCGGAAACATTACGTTTCCATATACAGACGATCCCGCAGGATTGACCGGCTGGCAGAGCACGGGATTGCCTCGTCTTCCGATTTGGATTGCCGACGATCCGGAAGGCCTTCATAAAGGTTGCTCATTCCGCAATGATCCGTGCCTCTATTGCGAGGCGTCTTTCTTTCAAACCGACGATGCCGTGATTCACATGATGATGAGGAACCTACGCATTCCACCGGAGAAGCACAACGGCCTCCTCGCGGTTACTGAGAGCACCGATGATGGCAAAACCTGGTCGGAGCCGGAACTGACCAGTTATACGGACTGCTCTTGCCGGTTTCACTTCGGAAGACTTCCCGATGGGAGGTTCTTTGGTTTAAGTTGCCCAAATCCAAATGGGGCACGCACCCCGCTGATTCTGGCTCTAAGCAAAGATGGTGTGGTTTTCGACCAGCACTACATTCTCGGTGAAAGTCTTGCCTCGAAGCCGCGCATGTCGGGGATGGCAAAGGGCGGTGCGTATGGCTATCCCACGTGCGACATCGCAGAAGGCAAAATGTTTATTGTCTATTCGCGCGCGAAGGAGGACATTTACTTTATGAAGCTGGATCTCAAGATCCTATCTTGACGAATTAGAACACAAATCTTCTTCCCCCGCCGAGAACTAAGCCATGCCTGTCAAGGGCGGAGTAAAAGCAGGCCACTGGGGCGTGAACAAACAAATCGCTGCCAACCTGTGCGCTAATCGGAGGGGTAAGATTAGGTTTCCTTTTGCTTGGGGGCCTGAGTAAGGCAGGTCAGATTCGCCAACGATTATTGTGGAAGGGGCCGCGATAGCAAGCGACATAAGACAGACGAGGGGGTAAATCATGATAAGAAAGCCGAGGCTTGGAATTCTGGGATTTTCTGATGGCGAACCGGAAGTCCATGAACAGCTTAAGGGATTTGTCCAAACCACACTGGACGGGATTGCAAATGCCTTACAAGCGAGTGGAGAGGTCGAGGTAGTTCGGGGCGACCGGTTGGTGAACTCGGTGCAGTTGGCCAAGGAAGAATCTTTGAAGATGGTATCGAAGAATGTGGACGGCACCATTTTCTCTTACGGGGTTTTCAGCTTTCCAAATTTTTCCGCCATAGCCGCGGAAAACAGCAAGGGTCCTTTTCTCTTGGCTGCCAACCTTCTTCCTGATTGGCCAGGCATGGTGGCCATGCTCGCCTCAGGAGGCGCATTGCACCATCTGGGGATAGAACACTTCCGCGTCGCTGGCGATGTGAACAGGAAAGAGGTGATGGACAAGTACTTAAAGTTTGCTCGCTGCGCCCGGGTTGTCAGCGGTCTTAACGGACAAAAATATGGCCTGATCGGGGGCCGAAGCTTGGGCATGTATAGTGCGGTCGTAAGTATGCAAGACTGGCAACAGAAATTCGGCGTGGATGTCGACCATGTTGACCAATCTGAAATTGTCAGGATTGCGGAGACCATTCCTGAGGAACAGGTGGAGAAGGCATTCAAATGGTTAAATGACTATGTCGGTAAGATTAACTATGATGACAAGCGCCTCACCGCGGAAAAGCTGAAAACCCAGATTCGGCATTATGAAGCTACCCGCCAAATTATTGCCAAGAACAACTTCGACTTCGTGGGCGTCAAGTGTCACTATGAAATGAGCCGCCACTACTGTACGCAATGTCTCGGAGCGGCTTTCTTTAACGATCCCTATGATTGGAACGGGCCGAAGGAGACAACCGTATTTTCCTGCGAGGCAGATGGCGATGCAGGGCTAACCATGCAAATCCTGAAGTTGCTCACGGGCGATCCGGTTGTCTTTATGGACGTTCGGCACTACGACCCTGATTACGATGTGATGGTTTTCTGCAACTGCGGTTCGCAGTCGACGTGGTACGCGGCACGTTCGAATGACCCCAAGGAAAACCTGAAGCATGTCACGATGAATCCTTGTCTGGAGATTTATTCGGGCGGCGGAGCCCATGTCAACTTGATGACCAAAGCCGGAAAAGCTACGATTGCGAGACTCAATCGTACTCAAGGCCGCTACCGCATGACCATTATTCCGGCTGAATTTGTGGAACTTCCGCGGGAGAAGATGAAAGAGACCACCGAAGAGTGGCCGCACGTGTTCGCGAAACTTCCCTTTGACCACAGCATTTTCCTAGAGAAGTTTGACGCTAACCACTGCCATGCCGTCTATGGCGATCACGTTGAAGAGTTGAAAATGATCTGCAAGATGCTGGCCATCGACGCGGAATTGCTGGCGTGACGAATCGGCTTCCGCACAGGTAAGCCCGGGGCGGTATCTTGTGCAATTGAGACCAGGTCCAGAAAGGGAGCGTCACAACATGAAGATAGCGATTGGTTGTGATCACCTGGGGTTACCTCTTAAGGAGGAGATCATCTTATTCCTGCGCAAACGACAGGTGGACGTCCAGGATTACGGCGCTTGCTTTAGTGAGAAAGTCGATTACCCTGACGTCGCTGAGAAGGTGGCGTTCGCGGTTCAAAGTGGCGAATTTGACCGTGGAATTCTCGTTTGTGGAACCGGCATCGGGATGGCAATTGCAGCCAACAAAATTCCTGGCGTGCGTGCGGCGGTTGTCCATGACCCCTATTCGGCGGAACGGTCTCGAAAAAGCAATAACGCACAGATCTTGACGATGGGGTCACTTATCGTCGGCCCTAAAGTTGCTGAGATGCTGGTCTCCATTTGGCTTGAATCCGAATTCCAAGGGGGAGAGTCGGCACGAAAAGTGGAGAAAATCAGTCAGATTGAAAAAAGGTATCGATAGGAGAAGCGGCATATTCACTTCTCCCGCTATAAGAATCTCCCGACTTGGAGGCGGTGAGAGTTGCTCTTTGCGCTCTCCCCCGGAGCTGAGCAGGCCCCACATCCTTTGGGAGTGCGAACGCTGCTGATGCCCAAATGAGCCCCGCTGTCCGGCAAAAGGTATGAGTGAAGATCAGCCCATCGGCAGAGGGCGAAGGCCCAACTTGCGTTGTTTTTTTCAGGAAAGGGGTAGAGGTGAGAGCTTCGCCGGCCGCGTCCAGCGAAAGATACCTGGTCCACGTCTATGAAAACCATTCCAATCAATCGATAACTTTTTCATAAACGAATCGGAGACTTCACGATGCAGAAGATTATCAATGATCCTCAACAGGTGGTCGATGAAATGGTGGAAGGATACCTTGCGGCGTATTCAGAAACGGTAGCGGCCACAGACAATCCGCGAGTCTTGAAATACAAGCTGGCGCCGCTGCCTAATAAGGTGGGGATTGTGACCGGCGGGGGCTCGGGGCACAAACCGGCTTTCCTCGGCTACCTCGGACGCAACATGGTGGATGCGGTGGCAGTGGGGGAGATCTTCTCCTCTCCACCGGCGCAGATGTTCCACGATGCCTTCCGGGTAGCCAATTCGGGAAAGGGGGTCGCTTGTTTATTTGGCAATTATGCTGGAGACATCATGAATGTGAAGATGGCTACCAAAATGGCCGCCGATGATGGAATCGAAGTCAAAACCGTTGTGGCGAACGATGACGTCCCTTCTGCCCAGCACCACCGGAGAGAGAAAAGACGGGGTGTTGCCGGTGAAGTCTTGATGTGGAAAGTGGGCGGCGCGAAGGCCGCAATGGGGGCAAATCTCAGCGAAGTTATCAGGCTTGCCCAAAAAGCAATCGACAATACCCGGAGCATGGGAATCGGTCTAAGTCCCTGTACGATTCCGGAGGTAGGTCATCCCAACTTTACGATTGAGCCGGGGAAGATGGAGGTGGGAATAGGGCATCATGGTGAACCCGGCTTGGAAGTGGCCGCTTTGGAAACCTCACAGGAGATGGCCTCTCGCATGCTCGATATAATCCTCCCAGACCTCCCGTTTCAAGCAGGGGATGAAGTGGTGGTGTTGATATCGGGCCTGGGTTCCACTCCTTTGATGGAACAATTTATTTTCTATAATGACGTTCGTAAAATCTTGGAGGAAAAGGAACTGTGGCCCTATCGGTCATATGTGGGAAACTATTTTACCAGTTTGGAGATGGCCGGAGTCACTCTAACCATTTTGAAGCTGGATAAAGAATTGAAAGAATGCATCGATTACGAATGTGATTGCATGGGGTTGAGGCAGTCCGGGAGGTAAATGATGGAGGGTTTCTCCCATCAAAAGGGAAACACAATTGCTTCCAGTATCATTAAGACCATTCAGCAGAACAAGCAATACTTGAGTGATCTGGATGGGATGGTGGGGGATGGGGACCATGGCATCAATATGAACAAGGGAGCAACGCTCTGCGCGGCGACCCTGGAAAAAGGTTCAGGGAATCTGGACCACTGCTTCTCCGTTCTCTCGAAGACATTCATGAGCAATATCGGTGGCGCAATGGGTCCCCTCTACGGTATGTTCTTTCAAGGCATGGCCAAGGCCTGCGAAGGCAAGCAGACCATTGATCCCGCGGTGTTCGAAGAAATGCTCAAGTCCGGCGAAGCCGGAATCAGGAGTATCAGCGATGCGAAGGTGGGAGACAAAACAATGATGGACACGCTCGTCCCTGCCATAACCGCTTATTCGGCGGCGGTAGGTTCGGGCAAGAGTTTTGTTGAGAGCTTGGGAGCCATGCGAAAAGCGGCCATTGCAGGCAGAGATTCCACGAAGGATTTGGTGGCAAAAGTGGGTCGCTCCAGCCACCTGGGAGAACGGTCGAGAGGCGTTTTGGACGCAGGGGCCGTGTCGCTCTGTCTGGTCCTTGAATCAATGGCAAACTCGATTCAGGCTTTGATGGGACAAGGAAGTTCGGACCGCGCTTAATGACTTGTCCCCGTTTGAAATGTGTCTCACCGATCCTAACAATCAGGGGTTGCAGGAACGAGCCCGGAGAATCACATCATGCGCTCAAAACAAATCATCGATTTAACCTACGACTTGAATCCCCGCACCCCGATTTATCCAAACTATCCCCCTGTCGAAATCACAATTCACGAAACAGTCAGTGATTTTCAAGCATCGCCAAAATTCGATCCGGCGACGAAGGTGGGCTTGATGCATCGGCTCCAGTCGTGCTCTGCGGGCAATTTTTTGGTTGGAGAAGAGCCGCCCGATGGTTGCCGTGCCGTTGAGAATACGCGAAAGCTCAGCAGGTGGCGTCACTGGGCACAATTCTGCTGCCGGTGATCTTCAATTCTGTGAAATTAGTCGCAGGGACGGCTCAAGCGGCTAGATCGTAGCGATGATGCAGGCCCCCAAGCCGCGGCATGGAGACGAGCTTGGCTCCGACCGTTGTTGCTTGCCAAAATGGCGATCTGCCATCAAATCAAGCAGATGACAGCTGCACCCGACGGGACTTGTCTCCTTGTAGAATCGGTCTCATGTTGGGCTTGCTGAGGCTTCTGTTCGTCCTGCCTTGTAACGTAGTCTATTTTTCGCACATTTGATATGAGTTGTAGGCTTGGGAGGTTGGTACAAGCAGGAGGAGCGAGACCTCTGAGGCGAGCACGATGGAGCCAACCATGGAAGCGGGAGTTGGGCCAGCTGAGGGGACCAAGGCGGCACTGGGGCCGGTAGTACAGATCGACGAAGAGCGCATCCGGACGCATTTGGATGAGGTGGTGCGATCTACGGTCGAAGAGACGTTGAACGCCTCGCTGGACGCCGAGGCCGACCATCTTTGCGGGGCCAGGAAGTACGAGCGCACCGAAGGGCGCAAGGACACGCGGGCGGGCAGCTACGATCGGCACCTGCAGACGAAAGGCCGGCGAAGTGACGCTGACGGTGCCGAAGCTGCGCACGCTGCCGTTTGAGACGGCGATCATCGAGCGCTACCGGCGGCGGGAGTCGTCGGTGGAGGAAGCTCTGATCGAGATGTACCTGGCCGGGGTGAGCGTGCGGCGTGTGGAGGACATCACGCAGGCGCTGTGGGGCACGCGGGTCTCGGCCTCGACAGTTAGCGATCTGAACCAGAAGATTTACGACAAGATCGACGAGTGGCGGCAACGGCCGCTGGTGGGCGATTTTCCGTATGTTTTCCTCGATGGCCTGTGGCTTAAGCGGAGTTGGGGCGGTGAGGTAAAGAACGTCTCGGTGCTGGTGGCGATCGGCGTGGCGCAGAGCGGTTACCGGGAGATTCTGGGGGTGAGCGAAGGGGCCAAGGAAGATGGGCCCAGTTGGACGGCGTTTCTGCGCGAACTGAAGCAGCGCGGACTGAAGGGTGTGCAGCTATTTGTTTCCGACAAATGCCTGGGGCTAGTAGAGAACCTGGCGGACTTCTTTCCCGAGGCCAAGTGGCAGCGCTGCGTGGTGCATTTCAATCGCAACGTGTGGACCGCGGGCCGACCGGCAAGTTGAAGGAAGTGGCCGCGATGCTGAAGGCCATTCATGCTCAGGAAGATGCCCAGGCAGCTAAGGAAAAAGCTCGCCAGGTGGTGGAAAAGCTCCATGCCATGCGGCTGATCAGGGCTGCGGAGATCGTCGAGAACGGCATCGACGAGACGTTAAGTTATTACAGTCTGCCGCCAGAGCGCTGGCACTGCATCAAGACCAGCAACCCGCTGGAACGGCTGATGCGGGAGATCCGCCGACGAACGCGGGTTGTCGGCGCATTTCCTGATGGCCACTCAGCGTTGATGCTGGTCGCCGCCCGTCTACGACACGTAGCCGCGACGAGGTGGGGCACCAGACACTACCTGCAAATGAACCGGCTGGCCGAAGTCGTGGCCATCGCCCGACCGCTTTGCTTCTGGCCCCCAGGGAGCCAGAAGCAAAACAACTTCAACCCAACAACCTTCCAACATGCTGACGAAGATCGAAAGTGCGAAAAACTCTGGACACTACCTGGGGTTTTGGCGAGGCACAACTTATTCGACTCCAGCAATCAATTGATTCTATTCAACTTCTAACCGGACAGCAGTGATCTCAAGCTGTAAGCACAGCTTTCAGACGTTCCGCCTTCACAAATTGCTTGACATCGCTCGTTCTGTGGGAGTAGATTCTGCAGAATTCAGATAGTAAACGTGTTTAGTAAACCTGTTTGCTACCTGAACTCACAGCCCTTGCTAGGTGGTTCTCAATGTCCCTTCGGTCTACCAGAGGAATGATGCCGCGGAAACCAGCGACAACCAACCAATCGAAAGCTTTTGCGACAAGCGCGGTGATTGACGACAAACGGTCCGTGTTTTCCCAAGGGGATCTCCAAACGCGCACCAATACCGTACTTGACACAACCGGAGCCAGGAAGAGAGGAAAAGGTATGATTTGGAACGAATTAATCTCTAAAAGCGCAGCCGTCCGGCTTTGCAGTGTTCTCCTTGTACTCCTGCTCACAGGGGTAGCCATGCTTGGCCAGGTCGCCGGACGCGGCAGCGTGACCGGTACAATCACCGATCAGTCCGGCGCTGTCATCTCCGGAGCGGAGGTCAGCTTGCTGAACCAGGCAACGGGAGTGACGTCACACACGACCAGCAATCGCGCCGGATTCTTTAGCTTCATCTCTCTGAGCCCAGGTATGTATCAGATCACAGCCCAGCGCAGCGGCTTCACGACAGTTAACAGAAACGATGTCGTGGCCAGTGTAGATGCCGTCACCCAGGTCAACATCACCTTGCACGTCGGCGCCAAGACCGAAAATATCGTCGTTAGAGAAAGCTCCGACCTGGCCGAGACCACCAATGCAACTGTGGGCTCCCTAATTTCAGCCAATACTATGAATCGATTGCCCTTGCTCTACCGCAACGTGGACGATGTAGTGCAACTGAGCCCAGGCGTGATCCCCGTAAATGGATCGCCGAACTCAAGCGATTCGATGCAATCGATTGAGAATATCTCCAACGGCCGCCCCGGAGTTGAAGTCTCCTCCGCGACCATTAATGGAGCTCTTCAAGGATCGCTCCGTTACATGATCGATGGCAGCCCCATCGACGTCGCAGAACATGCTGAAGCCTCCAGCATCCCCGGCATCACATTCCCCGAAGAGGCTATCGAAGAAATTCGAGTGGAAACCCAAAATACGCCTGCCTATTATCAAAGCGGCGCGGCCGGCGTCATAAGTCTGGGAAGCAAATCCGGGACGAATGCATTCCACGGCAGCGTTTTCGGCTTCTTCCGGCCGAACATACTGTCCGCAAATGAATATTTCAACAAGCAAACTGAGCAATCCAGTGGCGAGAGCAACACACCCCCCGATTTCCACCGATACCAGGAGGGCGCCGCGATCGGCGGCCCAATCAAAAAGGACAAGGTCTTCTTCTTTGGGGATTACGAGGACACACAGCAACAACAGTTTGAAGGAATTAACTATTTCAGTGTTCCCACGAGTGCAGAAAGAACCGGCGACTTCTCCGCCATGAGCTTCAACATCTATGATCCAACGCAGCCGGATACAGCCGGCGGGATGAGGCAGCCGTTCCCAGGAAACAAGATTCTGAACCCAAACCCGATCGGACTGTTATTCCTCTCTAAGTACCCCAAATGCAACCTTCCCAGCTCAGCCACATGTGATTCTGCAACGACGGACGTCAACAACTTTGGCGCCCCGGGCTTGGATCCCTTCAATGCGCACAAATTCGACGTGCGCGTGGACTGGGACAAGAGCGAAAAGCAGCGCTTTTTCGCGCGCTTTTCCTATGGGGAGCAAGTTTTTGCTCAGGCGAACTCCTTCCCAAGCGGCTGGGATCCCTATTACGCACAGAATAATACAAAAGCGTTCAACGCTCTTTTGGCAGACGACTTGACTCTGAACTCTACCACGGTCCTGAATCTGCGCTACTCTTTCACCCGACGCAATGAGAATCAGGGAAATGCCGCATACAGTAACGTAAACCTGACCACGCTTGGCTTTCCTTCATCCCTCGCCACGCAACAGCTATTGAAGCAACTGCCGGTAATGGTATTCAATGACTTACCTACAAACAATCAAATTGGGGGGACGGGCAACGGTAACATATTCGCTGACGTCGGCGAAAACAGTGACGCAAATGCCACGCTCACCAAGATCGTCGGCAGACATCAGCTTGTAACAGGGTTTGAATGGATGAAGCGTTACTTGAATACAACACAGCCCGCGGCGCCGGCTGGCACATACAGTTTCGACCTTAGTGCGACGGACCAGCAAACCTCCCCTGCGTCAGGCGTTCTGGTAGGGGGCAGTGATTTCGCTTCGATTTTGGTGGGAATGGGAACGGCTCCAGGAGGCGAATCGACCAATTTTACCAATTTCGTAGCTGTTGCCGAGTCCAACCCCTACTATGCGACGTTCCTACAGGATACCTACCACTTGTTACCAAACCTCACCATCACGGCGGGCCTGCGTTGGGACATCTATGGAGGGCGCAATGAACGCCACAACCGTTTGGAATATTTTGATCCCACTATTGGGAGCACCGCCGATGGGGTTTCTTTCACTGGCGCCGAAGTGTACGTCGGCAGCAAAAATCGATCACCTTTCAAGACGAACCTGAAGGATTTCGGTCCACGGTTAGGATTTACGTGGCAGCCGTCACAAAATCTTGCCGTGCGTGCTGGCGCAGGGATATATTACGGGCCGAGCTCGACAATGGTCGCAGATAATGGAAACGACGATAGTGACGGCTATAACTCCTCCACAGACTGGAACGCAACCTGCTATAACTCCGATGGCAATACAGTGTTCAATGGGCCAGGGTGCCCTACCCCCAGCCCTGGCAACTTTACTGGAGTATCCTCTTTAAGCAATCCATTTCCCAGTGGGCTAGTTCCTATCGGCAATCCCCCCCCGGGGCTTAACAATAACCTCGGTACATCGCTGGAAGCAGTGATTCACGCTGAACGCACTCAAACGATTTACAATTACAATTTTGGTCTGGAGTATCAGTTACCCCAGGAACTCGTCGTCAGCATAGCCTACGTTGGCAGCCGAGGACTTTTCCTTCCTTTTTGGCATGTAGATTTGAACGATCTTGACCTGGCGACGATCCAGAAATACGGCGCGTCACTTTGCGTCGATACTTCAAGCCCTTCTTGCCAGACCGCTGCGAACACGTGGGAGCCCATTCTGCCTGCGACAAATGCTAATTATGGTTCTTCCACCATTCCATTGTGGGCTGCGGTGGAACCATTTCCGCAATTTGGGAATGGCTCATATGGCGATGGCAATGGTATCAATCTGAATGGCTACCCGGGAGGTGATTCGCATTACAATTCAATGCAGCTCAAGGTCCAGAAAAATCTAACTAGCCATTTTAGCACTTTAGCCGCGTTCACCTGGGGCAAGCTTATGACTGACGATGACCACCCCCCGCTGGCTTATGTTGGGTCTAATAGTGCTCACTGGCAGGACTGGAAGGATCTCAGATATGACTACGGTATCGCCTCTCAGGATGTTAAATATACATTTGTCGGTTCAGCATCATACGACTTGCCGATTGGAACAGGACGACGGGTAGACCTGAACAGGGTGGGAAACGCAGTCGTTGGTAGTTGGACAGTTGATGGCATTCTCTACCTTGGCTCAGGCATTCCTATCACTTCTCCGGTTGTTGGAGCCTCCGTACACTACTTCACGCAGCGAGCCAATTTGACTTGCAATCCATCAAAGGGATTTACGCGAAGCGTGACAAGATGGGTGAACAATAGCTGCTTTGCGAGTCCTGCGAGTCCATTTGTTCCGGGAACAACCACCCCGTATCTCGACAGCGCACGCGAGATGGGTGCGCAGGATCTGGATTTATCTTTGTCCAAGAGCATTAAGGTACGAGAATCGAAGGTTATTCACCTTGAAATATCTTCATTTAATTTAATGAATCGGCCACAGTTTGGACCGCCCACGAGGGGGTCAATGACGTCGAGGCATGGAGCGCCGTACGGCCAGCTGACGAGCACCCTTAATACCCCACGCCAGTTTCAGTTTGCGGCGCGATTCGTCTTCTGAGTTGTCTTGCTGGCATACAGGAAGCGCGGTTTTATCGACACGCTTCCTGTATGCAAAGACGGGGGGTGATGGCGCGCCTGGTACCTGTCCCTGGGGCATTGAACCGGGCGTGCTTTGAATGCATTCTGTGGGTTCTACAAACCCGGGGCGGCGTGGCGGTTTTTACCCGAACGAGTATCCAATCGCCCGCGGCGTGTTGGCGACGGCTGAAACAGTGGGAAGACGAGGGCGTTTGGCTCAACGCTTGGCGAACGTTGTTGGGCGCTCTAAATGCAGAGGGGCTGCTGAAATGGGACGAAGCCCTTCTGGACGGCAGTTCTGCTCCGGCGAAAAAGAGGGCTCGGCAGTCGGTAAAACCAAGCGCGGCAAGGGAGTGAAGTAGATGGTGCTGTGAGACGGTCAAGGTATTGATACCGTAGTCTATTTTTCGCACACTTGATATGAGTTGTAGGCTTGGGAGGTTGGTACAAGCAGGAGGAGCTAGACCTCTGAGGCGAGCACGATAGAACTTGCGGGCATGGGCCGCCAACATTTGCAAACATTTACGACGCTGTATTTAGCGTGTGTGGACGGATTGTCCCATGTTCGGAGGAATTATGCAGGCTTACGAAGATTCGCGGCAGGTATTTGAATGGTGTAAGGTCCGTTCGGAAGATCTCTCCGGGCATCCAGATGCAAAAGTGAAACTGAGGATCCTGCCGACTCCTCTAGCCGTGTACCAGGACTTAGCGGAGACGATGGTCGAAGAAGTGAAGAAAAACAACGCGTTGGGCAGACCAACTCGCTGGATCTTACCCTGCGGGCCAAAAGGGCAGTATCCGATCTTCACCCGAATAGTGAATTCCGAGCGAATCAGTCTAAGGAATGTGCATGTCTTCCACATGGATGATCATCTGGATTGGCAAGGTCGTCATCTCTCTACGAACCATCCTTATAGTTATCAAGGGTGGATGACGCGTAACTTCTATGAAGCGGTCGATGTGGCCTTAGGGGTGCCGCTGGATCAACGCCACTTTCCTAACGTTGCACGAATTGATGAAATATCCGAAAAGATCAAGGAAGTCGGAGGTGTTGACTCGGTCTATGGAGGCATAGGCTACCGCGGGCATATAGCGTTTAATGAGGCGCCCAGGTCCCCCTGGTATCGGATTAGCAAAGAGGAATTTCGAAATAGCAAGACTCGTATTCTGAATTTAAATGATGACACTTTGATTGCCCTTAGTCAGCGAGGAGCAGGTGGCTGCTCTGACGCGGTGCCTCCAATGGCAATAACGCTAGGAATGCAGGATCTTCTGTCTGCTCGGCGTATCCGCCTGTATAGCGAAACCGGATCATGGAAGCAGACCGTCATTCGCATCTTACTATTCGGGCAAGTTAGTCCCGAGATACCGGCGACCTATGTCCAGGAGCATCCCGATTGTGTAGTGACAGTTGATACTGCAACCGCCGCATGTCCGCCGATTGAATGGTGAATAGGGGAAGAGTCAATGGATAGAGAAGACGTAGTTGTCGTTGGTAGCCATGTTCAGGGCCTATTCATGCACGTTCCGCACTATCCTCAGGCAGACGAAACCGTCCTAGGATGGGGCTTCAAGGAAGCTCTCGACGGCGGAAAAGGATCGCATCAAGCTATCGCCTGTGGGAGACTTGGTTTACGGACGCATTTCGTAGGTCGAGTGGGGCAGGACCGCCTGGGGCAAATTGGAGCCTCGTGGTTGGCTGATGCCGGTGTCGATATAACGTATTTATTCCGAAGCACGGAGGCCGCAACAGGGTGCGGGTTTGTCCTGATCAACCCTAAGGGAATTCCTGCGATGACGACGGCGATGGGCGCCAACGAGGAGTTCACGGAGGCGGATGTTGATCGGGCGGAGACTTTGTTGAAGTCTGCGAAACTTGTACTCATTACTTTTGAGATTCCCATCGCAACGGCTCTCTACGCAGGCCGGCGAGCTAAGGATCTAGGGGCATTCACCATCCTCACTCCAGGGCCAGCCGAGCTTCTTCCCTGCGGAGCGCTGGATTGGGTTGATTTGCTGGTTCCGAATGAGATCGAAGCGAAGGCGCTTCTCGGATATGCCGCCGATCGCACAATCGCACTTCGGGAACTGGCAATGAATCTGCAAGAATATAGCGGTGCTGGTCGACTCATCATCACCCTTGGAGACAGAGGGGCTTTCGTGCTTGATGGCGATGAGAGTCAAACGATCCAAGCATTTAAGGTAAACGTAGTAGATACGCCTGGCGCCGGGGACGCTTTCACTTCCGGGGTAGCCTATGGTCTCTTCCGTGGAGCATCGCTCGTCGATGCGGCGCGATTCGGGTGTCTGACTGCAGCACGCGCCGTGACCATAAAGGAAAGTGTGCCCGGGTTTGCAACGCCGGCTGAGCTTGAACGCTTTGCGAAGCAGAATAATTTTGAAATACCAGAGGCGCTGCGGATCGCTTGACCACGATTGATCCGTGACCGGCAACGAGCAAACCATTGTGCCCCGAAGTTCGAAACGCGCAAACAGATTTCAGATTTGCAGAAGGACACAGGAGACGTAAATGCCAGTTGTATTGAGACTCATCCAGAGATTTCAGTTGTCCAAGAAGCAAGAGTTCATCGCCTTAGAGAAGCAGTTCGCGGCTCTAGAGCACAGGAGAATTCTTCCGCGCGGCGAGCGCATGACTCCGATCTGCTCCAAGGAGCCCTTGAACACATTGATTTGGGAGGGCAAATTTGGAACGCTGGCGGAAGCGGAACAGGCGCTTAAGCTCTTTGAGGCAAGTCCAGAACACACGGAGCTTTTCAACAAGCAGGTCAACTATTTCCAGGATACTTGGGCTGAAATCTACGAAGTACTCGAGTGCTGAGTCGCGAATAGGTGGTGTCGGCAGGAGATCTCGTCAAGTCTGTACGGCTCGCTCTTCGAGTGTCTTGCGTGTAAGCGAACTTCAGTCTTGATAAGATCTGGAAGGCCCAAAATGACTCATGCTGAATACATCATTGACGGGCTGACCCAAAACCCAAAAACTAAGCCGGCAGGAAGTTGAGAGTTCGCGGCTGTCGTGGTTCTCTGAAGAGGGAGAGGAGAACCTGGATATAGGGAAGCGTGGGCACAGCGAAGAAGAGGTTTTGCGGGTGCTGCGGGAGATCGTGGCAAAAAGTTGTAAGGCCTCGGGGGCATCGCGAGCTTGCCGAGTGGGCGCAACAGGCCCACCAGTTGAACCAGCAACGCGCTGCGAGGCTGATTCCAGTCGATCGGATGATCTTGCGCTATGAGCATCACCGAGACTCGCAGGAGGCACTGCGTGTGAGGTTTCGTGAATTGGTCGGCAGCCGGGTGTGTTATGGCTACCGACGATTGACGGTGCTACTGAAGCGTGAAGGCTGGGAAGTGAACGCCAAGCGCATCTACCGCCTGTATACCGAAGAGGGTCTGATCGTGCGAACACAGCGACGCCGGGAGCGAGCCCAACGACAACGTCTGCCAAAGGGCCAGGCCGTGCGCAGGAACGAAAAGTGCAGTATGGATTTTGTAGCGCAACGATTGCCAAATAGTCGCTGGATACGCGTGCTGACAGTGGTCGATCAGTTCACACGGGAGCGTCTCACCCTGTATGCTGACACGGCCCTCAGCGGAGGGAGGGTTGCTCGAGCGCTGGACAAGGTCGTGGACTGCCGCGGGAGGCCCAGGTCGATCACTGTGGACAACGGCACAGAGTTCGCCAGTAAGGCCATGGATCTTTGGGCCTACACCAACAGTGTGCATCTGGGCTTTATCCGGCCAGTGGAGAACGGATACATCGAGAGCTTCAACGGCAGGTTACGTGACGAATGCCTGAACGTGGGAGTCTTCTTCACCCTGGGCGACGCCCGCCGCAAGTTAAGCCTGTGGCAGCACGACTATAACCATCACCGCCCACATTCGGCGCTGGCTGATCGGACGCTAGCTGAATTCGCCGCAGTATGCAGAGGTGGAAATGACGGCGATAAAGTTGCCTTGGAAAACGCTTCGCGTTTACCAGATTTCTCCCGCACGGCTGCTGCTGGCAGTGATCTGAACTACGCTTCGGTCTCTAGCTTCTTGCTGGAGGCCATCACTTGAGTTACATTAACCGCAACCGTGCCCGCCAAACGGGCACAAACCGAACCACGCAGGTTGAAATCTCCAACCAAGTTCGGCTCAGTTTTTCGGGGCGGGTCAAAACTGGGAAACTCCAGTTACCAGTGGTTGAGAAAAACGGGGCAGGTCAGGGTTATAAGAATGTTAGCTGACCCCGGGAGGTAGTCTTCGACAAATGTCTGGTAAGGTCAGCCTCCGGCGCAGTCTGAGGCTCTGGGACCTGGTTTTGTATGGAGTAGTCATCATCCAACCAACGGCGCCCATGCCTGTCTTCGGTGTCCTCAGTGATCGTGGACGAGGTCATGTTGTGACCATGATTCTGATTGCCATGGTTGCAATGTTGCTCACCGCGGTGAACTACGGGCGAATGGCAAAGGCCTATCCCAGCGCCGGTTCTGCTTTTACCTATGTCGGGCAGGAGATAAGCCCAGCGATGGGCTATGTCACTGGATGGAGCATGGTGATGGACTACATTCTCAACCCGATGATCTGTTTTATTTGGTGCAGTAAAGCCGCTATGAACTTTGCGCCAGGTATTCCATTTTGGGCCTGGGTGATTTTCTTTTTTGTCTTATTTACCGCTCTTAATCTGCGCGGTATTGAGACTTCGGCGCGCATTAATGCAGGACTAGCGGCGGCTATGACAATTGTGATCGTCATCTTTTTGATCGCAGCCACCCGCTATATCGCAGGACATCATGAAGGGGCCGGGTTCTTTACGATTCCTTTCTATGATCCCCGAACATTCCACCTAACGAACGTCATGGGTGGAACATCGATTGCCGTTCTTACCTATATCGGTTTTGACAGCATCTCTACGCTTTCCGAAGAGGTAGAGAATCCGAGACAAAACATATTGCGAGCGACCGTTCTTACTTGTCTCGTCGTCGGTCTTCTGTCCGCGCTGGAAGTCTATGTGGCACAACTTGTGTGGCCTGCCTCGCAACAATTTCCCGACGTGGATACAGCTTATGTCTATGTGGCTGGAAGAGTTGCCGGGAAATGGCTATTTCTTCTAATGAATTGTACCCTTCTTTGGGCGAGCATAGGATCCGGGATGGCCGCCCAGCTTGGCGCAGCTCGCCTGCTCTATGCGATGGGTAGAAGTAGCGCCCTCCCAAAGTCCTTTTTTGGGGTACTTGATCCTAAGCGATGCATACCGAAGAACAGCGTGATTTTTGTCGGTGTCGTAGCGATGCTGGGAGCATGGGGTATTTCGTATGCGTTAGGCGCTCAATTGCTGAACTTTGGCGCTTTAATCGCGTTTATAGGGGTCAATGCTGCAGCATTTATGCGTTATTACGTGAGAACAGCGGAGAGAAGAATCATGGACCTCCTTATTCCCGCTCTTGGGGGAGGAATTTGTTTTTTGCTTTGGTTGAACCTTGGCGGGCCTGCAAAGATCGTGGGGACCATTTGGATGATTCTCGGTATCGCTTACGGGGGCTGGAGAACACGTGGCTTCCGCAAAGGATTAATTTCGTTTGCAGTGTCGTCTGAATTGGAAGATGGCAAGGCAGTCATATGAGGGTTGAGTGAACGTGCGCTCCAAATGCCGCAAGGACTGCTACTTGTGGGATGGAATGAATGCTCTGAACAAAAGGAGATCTGTCATGGTTGGTTTCTCAAAGTGGGCTTTACTTGCTCTTTTGTCCTCCGGCCTCACTTCCGCACTCCAGGGCGCGGCCTCGCTAGATGTCAATGATTCTGAAAGGTTGGTCCTGCGCGAGAACTGGACGATTCAGTCCTCAGACAATGTAGTTGAAGCCGACGAAACCATCTCGAAACCGGGCTTCCAACCGCACGGCTGGTATCCGGCTTCGATGCCGACCACAGTTCTTTCTGCCTTGGTGAAGGACAATGTGTATTCCGATCCCTATACGGGCATGAACTTACGGGCAATCCCCGGAACGGAATACCCGATGTTTGCCGAATTTGCGAACCTCATGATGTCTCCTACTAGCCCGTTCCGCCATAGTTGGTGGTATCACACTGAGTTCAAGCTGCCCGTGGAGTATAGGGGCAGGAGATTGCGCCTCGGTTTCGACGGCATCAATTACCGGGCTAATGTCTGGATGAATGGAGTTCGAATTGCATCGTCTGAAAACGTCGCGGGTATCTGGCGGCTCTTCGAGTTTGACGTAACCGCTACGGCCAGGCCAGGGCAAGCTAATGCGCTGGCCGTCGAAGTATTTCCGCCGCAGCCAAACGATCTCGCAACCACGTTCGTAGATTGGGCTCCTATGCCGCCAGATAAGGATATGGGCTTATGGCGGGATGTCTATATCGCGGCCGCCGGTCCGGTCTCGTTGCATTTCCCTGCGGTGCTATCTGTCCTTGATCTCCCTTCTGGGAACAAAGCTTCACTTACTGTGAGGGCAGAAGTGACAAATGGTACGAACCAGTCCGTCGCAGGAGTGCTAAAAGGAAGCATCGGAAGCATCGAGTTCCAGAAACATGTTTTGCTTGGTCCTCAGGAAATGCAAGTGATACACTTTTCTCCAGAGGAGTTCCCACAGCTCAAAGTAAAGGATCCTAGACTTTGGTGGCCCGCGCAGGTAGGCAGCCAAGAACTGTACACGCTTGATTTGCAAATGGAGGTCAGTGACCAGGTTTCAGATTCTGCTCACATTCGGTTTGGTATTCGGCAGGTTACATCAAGAGTCGACGAGCATGGACATCTCCTCTTCCAGATTAACGGCAAGAACATTCTTATCCGCGGTGCTGGCTATAGCTTCGACATGCTTCTCCGGTCGTCTCCTGACAGAGAAGAGGCTGAGCTCGCATATGCGCGCGATCTTAATCTCAATGCACTGCGGTTGGAGGGTAAGTTAGTGGACGATCACTTTCTCGACCTCGCGGACCAAAAGGGCATTTTGATCCTGGCCGGTTGGAATTGTTGCGATCAATGGGAGCATTGGGCCAATTGGGACAAGGAAAACACAAGGACGGCAGAGGAGTCTCTTCGTGACCAAGCGCGTCGGTTTGAACGTCACCCGTCTGTTCTTGCGTGGATGTACGGCAGCGATAACCCTCCACCTCCCAAGGTTGAGAAGATGTACCTCGACGTGCTGCGTGAGACAGACTGGCCGAATCCCACTGTCTCTTCCGCGTCAGGAACTACAACCCCCGCTGGACCGAGCGGTGTCAAGATGAGCGGCCCATACGAATACGTGGCGCCGTCATATTGGTACTTGGATACTAAGGAGGGAGGGGCATTCGGATTCAACACCGAAACCAGCCCCGGTCCAGCGATTCCGCCCATAGAGAGTCTTCGTCGCATGATTCCGGAAGACCATCTCTGGCCCATCGATTCTGTCTGGGAATACCACACGGGAGGGATGTCTCGAACTCTGAAGATATTCACCGAAGCTCTCGACAAACGCTACGGCCCTTCACAATCCGCGGAGGAGTACAGCCGCAAGGCGCAGGTGCAAGCATACGAGTCTCACCGCGCCATGATGGAAGCCTATGGTCGAAACAAGTATGAGTCCACCGGCATCATTCAATGGATGATGAATAACCCCTGGCCTAGCATGATCTGGCATCTCTATGACTGGTACCTACGTCCAGGCGGATCTTATTTTGGCGTCAAGAAAGCCCTCGAACCCCTCCATGTCCAATACTCCTACGACGATGATTCAATCGTCGTTGTCAACTCGTACTACCAGGCTTTTTCAAATCTGAGAGTCTCAGCCAATGTGTACAACCTAGACATGACGCAGAAGTTGGAGAAGGAGGTCGAAATCAACGTAGGCCCGGACAGTAGCACCCGTGTATTCACGTTGCCGCAGGTTGAAGGTCTAAGCAAAACATATTTTGTGAGGCTTGTTCTTGAACAGTCTGGGAAAGTCAAAAGTACTAATTTCTACTGGCTCTCAACTACGCCCGAAACCGTGGATTGGAAGAGAGAAATAGAAACGCCCCCGATTGTCTTTCAAGGCGCTACGTGGGCTCACACAAAAACATTCGCGGACTATACTGCCCTAAATGCACTCCCTCAGGTAGATCTAGACGCTTCGGCAAGAACCGTGATTCAGGGATCGGAAGCAGTAACAACTGTGACATTACACAATCCAAGCTCCAGCCTTGCTTTCGCCGTGCGGCTGAAAGTCAACATGTTGCCGACCGAAGTGACCACGGTGCACGCGCCAGCGGATTACGAAATATTGCCTGTATTGTGGCAAGACAACTACTTTCCCTTACTCCCTGGTGAAACGCGCCAAGTTACAGCATCCTACTCCACGACGAAAATCGGAGGAAGACCGATTGCCGTGGAGGTACAGGGCTGGAACGTGAAAGAACAGATCGTTCGCCAGTAGAGAGCATGAGGAGCCTATCCAGTCTCAACTCGGAATTCTCGAGGAGTACTTGATTCCGACCATTGTTCCAATCCGTTGCGGTATCGTGGGGGAAACCAGAAGGATCGCTCTACATTTCTTCGAGCTGACACGCGCAAGAGCAAGTCACGAATTCCTCCTCATCAAAGATGAAGGATGCTAATTGCCTGCTACCAGCATTGAACTATCTCGCGATGTTGTCGAGCGCTCGATGGACACTAATGTAAGACTAAAGAGGGATAATAGGAGGACAAAAACGTGATGTCGAGACTGATGTCTTCTGCAAACTGGGTGATCTTAGCAATGGCGGTGTTACATACGCCGGCCATTATCGCTCAAAGAGCCTCAACGAATATCGTATTTAAGATTGGCGTGTTCGATCGCTCTTCAGAAGAGTTCGCAAAGGGAACTCCAACGCGACCGGATACGCTGGTGATTGGCCAAGGCGACTCTTCGAAGGGCTGGCATGCCATTCAACCGGTCAGGCCAATCGCAGTGACACCAGCTCCTGGAAGGAATGTTGAGTCGTCTCCCCGCACGATTCAGTTTGTATTGGCGAACGTTCCAGATCCTGTATACAGGCTGCGAATGGCATTCCTGATCGAAAGCCCCTGCGTCCCAGTTATTCAGGTCAAGATGAATGACAAGCGCGGCAGGTTCTATCTGCATCCAAAGCTCGATTTCAGCGCGGGCGATATGGTTAATGCGTTTAGCCCAGTTTACTCCAGCGCCGAAGTTGATTTCACATTTCCTGGCACATATCTACACCGAGGAGTGAACACCATCGAACTACAGGCAGTTGAAGAACAAGACATCTTAGTTCCTGATGCAAGCGTGACGTACGATGCAATCGAGCTCAGTCGCAATCCCGAAGGTTTACACTTTCAGTCGTCCACCGCAGAAATCCTGCCGACGATCTTTTACAAACTGCACGATGGCAAGCTTCAAGAAATCATCAATGTGTTTATACGCAATATGGAACGTACGAAGCCTGGAAGCAGTGTTGATCTTACGATCGACGGCCATCATCTGCACGAAGCGTTCAAGGGCAATCAGGACTTCGGCGATGAGAAGTTTAATTTTGCCGTACCGGAGTTCCTAGGTCCAACTTCGGTTCAACTTGAGTGGAGTGTCAACGGCGCCCTCCTCCGCAAGCAGCAGTGGGTCGAGCCGGAAAGAAAGTGGACTCTGTACATGGTCCCTCACATCCATATAGACATCGGATTCTCCGATTACCAGGCCAAGGTCGCTGCGTTACAAAGCAGGGTTATCGACGAAGCGATGGACATGATCGCTCAGCACCCAGACTTTCGGTTCAGTGTTGATGGTGAATGGGCCTTGGAACAATTTCTGAAAACCCGCACGCCGTCAGAGCGGGTTCGGGCTATGGACGCCATCAAGAAGCAGCAGTTGTTTGTTCCGGCGCAATATGCAATTCTACTGACGGGCTTTCCAACCGCGGAGACATTGATCCGGTCGCTCTATCCGAGCGCCGCTCTGAGCCGCGAGCAAGGAACACCGTTCGATTATGCCAATGCTACTGATGTTCCATCCTATTCATGGTCCTATGCCTCGATCCTTGGCTCAGCTGGAATCAAATCGTTCTTGGCAGCGAGCGACAACTACAGAGCGCCCGTTTTGTACCAGGGACATCTGAATGAGAGCTCCCCGATGTGGTGGCAAGGCCCGGATGGTGGGAAGATTCTGCTCTGGTACTCACAAGCGTATGGACAGATGAGGGATCTGTTTGGGGCGCAGTCTCAGATGTCTGCAGGAGAGGAAATGCTCCCACTTTTCATTCAGCAGTACAAGAAGCCTAGCTACAAAGCGAATGCTGCTATTATCTTCGGCTCGCAGTCGGAGAATTCGGATCTGTTCCCTCAACAGGCAGAGCTTGCGCAGCAGTGGAATGGCGCCTACGAATATCCGCATTTGCTGTACTCCGGTTTTCATGAGGCTCTCGAACGTGTAGCCCAACAGTTTGGTAATGATCTACCAACTCTGCGCGGAGAAGGTGCCTCGTATTGGGAAGATGGTATTGCCTCGGACGCCTTCTATGCGGCGATGGAGCGCAAGAATGAGATTGCTGCATCGTCCGCGGAAAAGCTCGCAACTGTGACGTCTCTGGTCAATCCCCGAATAGCCGCTGACAAGAGTGACCTGGATGAGATGTGGAAGAACATTTTGTTAATGGATGAGCACACGTGGACGTCATTCAACAGCGTATCCGATCCGACCAGCATGGAGGCTGTGAAGCAGCTTGCCGTCAAGGAGCTTTACGCGGTCAAGGCAGAAGAGTTGGCGGATTTTGTAACGCGCAGCAGCATGGCCAGCATCGCGGATTCGATCTCTGCGGGACGAGGCAATCTGATCGTTTTCAATACCCTGAATTGGAGTCGCGGCGGACCGGTGGAAGTCGATATCAACGCTGGCGACGAGATTGTAGACAGCACTACAGAACAGGTTATTCCGATGGAGGTGCTCTACTCCGGGAACGCGTTCCGTCATGTGCGGTTTACTGCAAAGAGTGTGCCTGCCATGGGCTATAAGGTTTTCAAGCTGCGGGCATCCCAAGAAACAGCGCTTGTTGTTCCTCCCAGTGTTGTTCGCACAACGACGCTTGAAAGTCCGTACTACACCGTGCAACTCGATCCGGTGTCCGGTGCTGTGCGTAGCATCTATGACAAGGAGGAACATCGCGAGCTCGTAAACCGGAAGAGCCCTTATAAGTTTGGGCAATATCTCTACGTTGAGGGCGGCGACAAGGCGCCGAACAGTATCTTGCAATATCGGGAAGTCTCACCGAAACCCAAACTGGACATTCATCTGGCACACGATGGGCATCTAGTTTCGGTGTTGCATACACCCAGTGGGTGGAGTGCTCGGATGAAGTGCGAGGATACGAATACGCCTGAAATCACAGCAGAGGTTCTGCTCTTCGATCATGAGAAGAAGATAGAGTTCATTGAAGACGTCACCAAGAAGGAAGTTCAGCGCAAGGAAGCAGTATACTTTGCGTTTCCCTTTGGGATGGACCATCCGCACTTTCGATATGAGATCCAGACTGGTGTCGTCGATCCCGCCAAGGATATGTACGCCGGAGCCGGCAATGAGTGGTTCTCTGTACAGCACTGGGTTTCCGTAGAGCAGGACGGAGCGTCGGCCACGGTCATGCCCCTTGACGCTGCCTTGGTTACTTTGGGCGATATCAACCGTGGAGCGTGGCCCACTCAATTTGGCACACGGCCAGGGACAGTGTTTTCCTATGCGATGAATAACTACTGGGATCCAAACTACCGGGCTGGCCAAGGTGGACACTTTCGCTTTCGATATGTGATCACCAGCGCACACGCAATTGATCCAGTGAGCCTGAGTCGCATGGGATGGGAAGAGATGACTCCCCTGGAGACGAATGAGATTGGCAGAAAGGACAAGGCCTTGAATTCCATCCGACCACTCAGCGGAGAGAAGAGCGAGTTCCTCAAAGTGAGTGATCCAAACCTGGTTCTCGAGGCGTGGAAGCCCGCCGAGGATGAGAATGGCACAATCCTTCGCTTTCTTGATTTCGGCGATGCAACACGTACAGTAGACGTGGAGACGCCATTGCTGCACCTGACAGAGGCCCGGCAGACAGATTCTGTTGAACGTGACGGACAGTCTCTTTTGTTAAAAGGAGACGGTGGGTTTGAGTTCATCATTCACCCGCACGAAATCGTGACTGTGCGGATCACTGGCAAGAATAGGCTGCAGTGATCACCGTCATGATGGTGGGCCTTCGATGGCTCGAACATGAAATAGAAAGTGCGACGCCGAGACTTCTTGGGAATCACCACCGCGACTATCGCAATCGCGGTGACCTAATGGGATGGACCCGCCTTGTAGGGGTGAGTTGATAAGCTCGCCACGAGGAGGATAGACCGTGACGCAGACAGCGACGTTCGGGCTCGATATTGCGAAGCAGGTATTTCAGGTGCACGGGGCGGACAAGGCTGGCCTGACGTGCCCCCGGAAAACTGAGCCAGCGAAAACTGGAGTTCTCTCGTAATTGACCCGCCCCGAAAAACTGAGCCGAAGTAGGTTGGAAATTTCGGCGTGCGTGGTTCGGTTTGTGCCCGATTGACGGGCATGTTTGCGATTAATGTAACTCGAGTAATGGTCTCCAGCAAAAGCCTTGAGGCCGGAGCAATGCGTAAGCGTCCTGAGCTCCCCTCTAGATCCGTAGCCCCCCTGAGCGTTTTGGGCACCATATTCGCGATCTGGCGGCGTTCGGAGCCGACACCATCGAGATCCTTCCGCTTGTGATAACGTAGGCTATTCTTCGCACATTTGATTCGAGTTTTATGCTTGGGGGTTGGTACAAGCAGGAGGAACGAGACCTCTGAGGCAGGGACGATGGAGCCAACCATGGAAGCGGGAGTAGAACCGGCCGGTGAGGCAAGACCGCCGTTGGGGCCGGTGGTAAAGATCGACGAGGGGCGCATCCGCGAGCACTTGGACGAGGTGGTAAGGTCGACGGTCGAGGAGACGCTGAACGCACTTCTGGACGCCGAGGCGGACCAGCTGTGCGGAGCCAGGAAGTACGAGCGCACAGAAGGCCGGAAGGACACGCGGGCAGGCAGTTATGACCGGCATTTGCAGACCAAGGCCGGCGAAGTGACGCTGACGGTGCCGAAGCTGCGGAACCTGCCGTTCGAGACAGCGATCATCGAACGCTACCGGCGGCGGGAGTCGTCGGTAGAGGAAGCCCTGATCGAGATGTACCTGGCTGGTGTGAGCGTGCGGCGCGTAGAAGACATCACGCAGGCGCTGTGGGGCACGCGGGTCAGCGCCAGCACGGTTAGCGACCTGAAGCAGAAGATCTACGGCAAGATCGACGAGTGGCGCGCATACAAGCGCGACTGGGAGTCGTGCATGACGCTGAACGACAACTGGGGCTACGCCCATGCGGATCACAACTGGAAGGGCGTGGGTACGGTCGTGTCGAACCTGGTGAAATGCTCAATGTACGGGGGCAACTACTTGCTGGATGTGGGGCCAACGCCGGAAGGCCATCTGCCGGACGAATGCCTGAAGCGGCTGCACGAAGTGGGCGAGTGGATGCGACGTTACGGTAAGTCAATCTATGGCTCGCGGCGCAGTGCGGTTGGCTATAGCTCATTCGGACAGTTCACTCAACACGGCAACACGGTCTACGCGCACGTGGACGAGTGGATCGGGACAGAGATGGTGCTTGCGGGCATCAAGGCGCGCCTCCAGAGCGTGCGCTTTGAGCAGGATGGAAGCCGGATTGTGCTCAAAGATTTGCTGCCCGAGCCGCCTTACACGCCGGGACCGGTGATTGCGCTGGAGTTTGACAGTTAGAAGCTGCCGTAATTTGTGCCGGGATTGAATTTTGGAGAGGCACAACCGCTCTGCGCTCTTCAATTCCTATTGCAGCCAGCCTCCGAGATACCCCCTGCCCTTGCCTTAACGGTTCAGCGCGGGGGCATTTTGATGTCGGATGGAGTTTCGGCGATGGACAGGCCGCTCGCGTTGCCGGATCAGCGTTGTTCTGTTCTCCCGGCATCCTTGAAGTTGATGGCGAAATAGGGACCTCTGCAAAACTGCGTGTTGGTTGTGGTGGAGATGAACCTGCCCGCCTCGAAATCGCCAAAGCCGGCGCCAATGTTTAGGTGCCGGTTCAATTCGTACCAGGTGTAGATGTCCGTCTCCTCGCCGATGTGCTTGCCATCCTGGCAGCTGGAATCGCGCACAAAGCGTATAGTGATTCGTGCCCGGGAAAGCAAAATAGAGAATTCGGTTTAGAGTCAACTTGCTCGATAACGCGATAAAGCAAGGATGATAGCCATGCAAGAGGGGATGACATCGCTTGAGCGGTGCCTGGCGACGATTCAGTCAAACGCCGTTTCGACCCAACTCGCCGATACACACTATATTGCCGGCCTTGGCCAACTCGGCCTGGACAATCGGGATCAGGCCCGGCAGCAGTTCTTACTCGCCCTGAAGGCCTGTCCCGATCATTATGCCGCCAAGACGGCCCTCACCGGCATGAGGCCCTGAAACTGCAGACATCGATGTCACGGCGACGAAAGGAGATCGCATGACTCTGCCGCACACCTACGGTGCCGCATTGGTGCTCACGATTCTGACCATGCTTTGCTGGGGCTCGTGGGCCAACGTGCTCAAGATCGCCAAAGGCTGGCGTTTTGAACTTCTCTATTACGACTACTCCATCGGGGTAGCGCTGGGCGCAACGCTGGCTGGGCTCACCTTTGGCACCTGGGGATCGGACGGCCTCGGCTTCGCGGCCGATCTGACCCACGCAGGCCGCATCAATATACTCTACGGCTTCGCTGGCGGGGTGGTTTATAACCTCTCCAACATCCTGGTAGTGGGAGCCATTTCCGTGGCCGGAATGGGGGTAGCTTTCCCCATTGGCGTGGGCCTGGCGCTGATCGTCGGCGTGGCCTGGAACTACTTTGTCAACCCCCAGGGGAATCCCTATCTGTTGTGTGCCGGTGTCGCCTTGATTGTGGGCGCCATAGTCGTGGACGCTATCGCCTACCGCGCCTATGCCGTCAGCAAGAGCACGGCCGGGGACATGGCGGATGCCGCCGCAAAACGAGCCGCCACCTGGAAAGGCATCAGGCTGAGCATCGCCGGCGGCATTTTGATGGGAACGTTTTACCCGCTGGTTGAGATCGGCAAGTCGGGTGAGAAAGGGCTTGGCCCCTACGCGGTCGGTTTCGTCTTTGGCCTGGGCGTGCTGGCCTCGGTTTTTGTGTACAACCTCTACTTCATGAGATTCCCGATCGAAGGTCCGCGGCTGAGATTCTCAGATTATCTGAGAGGCAATCGGTGGGTGCATTTTCTCGGCATCATCGGCGGCGTGGTTTGGATCGCCGGCTCGCTGTCGAACTTCGTGGCCGCCAGCGCCCCACGGGAGTTGCAGGTGGGGCCGGCGATCAGCTACGCCATCGGCCAGGGTTCCACCATGGTCGGGGCGCTCTGGGGCGTCCTGGTGTGGAGAGAATTCGCGGGTGGCGGGGCGCGCGTGAACCGGCTCCTGGTGTTGATGTTCGTACTCTTTGTCACCGGCCTTGGAGTGGTCTCAATCGCGCCACTCTTCGCGGTTCGCTAACGCGCCTGCCGAAAGGACAACGTGGAACCACTACTCCTCGGCTTCGATGCCGGAACCAGCTCCGTAAAGGCCGTCCTTCTCGACCTTCGTGGAAACGTCTGCGCCGTCTGCCAGGCGCACTATCCGCTCCATCATCTTCGGCCGGTGTGGGTGGAGCAGGACCCCGAAAACTGGTGTACCCCTCGCCCCCGAATATCAGCAAATGTCGAGAGACAACGGGGTCGATTGTTCTCTGGCATAGCTGCGTACAGCCCGACTCATTTTTGAGGCGTGTTCCGAATCATGGCAGTTTGCGGGTGTTCGGGAAGGACCATCGGCGGCAGTGGCTTCTGATTGAAGTCGAAGTCATTGAGCAGGTCTCCCATCAGGGGAGAATTCTCCCGCACAGTCGGGCGCGGGTCGGGGCGTCCATCGGTCTTCGGATCCAACCGGGATCCTGCTACGATGACACCCAATGCACAACCGGTGAGCGCCGAACTTACAAGCCAACCCTCCATCGCCGAACCAAGTGTGAACTGCTTCTTCAATTCGGTGAGTGTTCCAGAGATGACTGCCGTGTCGAACCCGAAGAGCACGCCGCCCAGCGCCGCGACTGTGCATACAAAAATCAGGTACGAGAGACTGCCGTTGGACACGGTGTTGGCGATCCTCCCGAACAAGCGTTGAGACGCCGAGGTCTTCATATCACTCTCGATCAAGTCTTTCTCCTCCCGACACGCTCATGCCGTTGAAACTTTTTCAGCCTGCTCGATTCTTCCAGCGACGTCATTCTGGAACTCAATGAATGCAGAGAAAGCATCCTTGTCAGGGAGAAAGATGCTCGAAGTTCCACCCACGAGAATAGTTGCTCCGCAGCGGATGCACTGGCTCGATGACTCCACATCGAGACCTCCGTCCACTTCGATGTCGATACCAGGTCTGATCGCGTCGAGCGTTTCACGAATGGCCAGTATTTTTTCGTACATTGCGGGAATGAACTTTTGTCCAGCGAATCCAGGCTCTACGGTCATGACGACGACGTAATCGAATTCATCCAAAACGTATTGCAAAGCCTGATTTGGTGTTGATGGATTCAGCGCAATGCCGGTTTTTGCCCCCGCGGCTCTCATTGCCCGCCCCAGCCGCCGGGGGGCCAAAGTGGCTTCGATGTGAAACGAAATGTGATCGACGTTTAGAGCCAGGATCTGCTCGACATAGTTTTCTGGAGCTTCAACCATGAGGTGGAGATCAAGTTCGGCACGGGTGATACGCTTCAGCTGCCGCACTAAATCGAAGTTGAGTCCCAGGTTTGGCACAAAGCGACCATCCATAATATCGACATGGAACCGGCGCGCTCCCGCGCGTTCGAGTTCTTTGACCTGACTCTCTATATGCAGCAGGTCCGCACACATCAAGGATGGAGCGACGCTAAACATGAATCTCCAGTGCCATAGGCATTTGTTGCCGAAATAGCTCAACCTCTCGCGCTGTCGGTAGTGAAGGTTCTGCCCCCAATCGAGTCGTTGCAAGCGCTCCGGCAAGATTGGCGTAGAGCACAGATTCTTCGAAATCGCCGGTTTCCAGATAATGGATCGCTAAGGCGGCAGTAAAAGCATCTCCTGCTGCTGTAGGGTCGATCACATCCGCTTTGAAAGCGGGGAAATGTTTGCAGGCGCCCTGTCGGGTCTGCAGCAGAGCGCCAGAAGAACCGAGCTTGAGTACCACCGCCGTCGCGTTCGCGCGCCTGATCAACGTCTCTGCCGCAAGCTCCGCGTCCGCGAGGGACTTTATTTCGATTCCGGTAAGAGCCAGGACTTCTGTTTCGTTCGGGCTGAGAATATCAATCCTCCCGAGCTCTTCGAGCGGGAACGGGCGTGCCGGACCAGCATCGAGAAACGTCAAAATCCCTGCTCTTTCGGCGAAGCGGCAGGCGGCAATGATCACATCGTCAGGAATCTCGAGTTGCAGAATTAGCGCATCAAATTGGTCTCGAACGAACGCGCCCTCGACTTCGTCAACTGTCAATTCGCCGTTAGCTCCGGGGAAGACTGCGATCGAATTGTGTTTATTGGGGTCGAGCATGATGACCGCGAGTCCGGTCGAGCGGCCATCAGCCTTGCTGACAAAATCCGTTACAATCCCATTTCGCTTCAGATTCTCGACGAGCGTTTCCCCATCCGCATCGTTGCCAACTTTGCCAGCAAAAGTAACCTTTGCCCCCAACCGGGTAAGAGCCACCGCCTGGTTTGCACCCTTGCCCCCGGGAATCCTGAAATAGCGCGACCCGACCATGCTTTCCCCTATGAGCGGCATTCGAGGCAACTGTAGAACGAGGTCCATGTTCAGACTGCCAATCGCCAAGATGGAGTACGAGTGTTTCTTATTGGCTTTCATGGTTCAGTCACGCTCTGACAGCATTTACGGCTAGCTCCGCTCCAACGGAGGCCGGAGTCTTTTCTTGTAGGCCATGCATTGTGCCGCAGATACTGACGTCAATTCCGAGTCGAGCAAACGCTGCAGCTTTAACAGCCAGCGCGCGATTGGCGCCTTCAGCATTCGGTGCATACGCAACTTGTATGTGGTTGGATTTGTGCCTGGCCATCATTTGATTGCGTGAGATGCCATTCAATACCGTGTGCATCATTGGCCATTCCCAATTGGTCATTTGCCAACGTCGCTCGCTCTCTTCTGCCGGCAGTTCGACCGCTCGGGCCCTACCGAGATCCGCCTTCAGCTTGCCGTTTTCAACAAAGATGCGGCTCCATACCACCTCGCCTGGCTTACAGATGCCCTTAATCGTTGCCCCTCCCAGCCGGAACGTCATGGTCGGTTGTCGCACGCAGATTGCACCTCGATATTCCCCCGTCAGATGTTTAGGGGGTACGGCACCAGAGATCTCGAATGTCCAAACAAATTCGTTCTTGCCATCCACTTCGAAGTTCTCGCCATAGCGAATGTCGTGGAGAGTTGTCTCCGGATCAAATCCGAGTTCTGTCCAAATCCGATTTGTGACGAGTGCGTCAACGCCGGCGCACTCGTCCACTTCGTTGAAGTGCGGCAGCGCCTTGCTTTCATACAATACCCGGCCATTGCGAAGCGAATTTACGGGCGGTCGGTCACAATTGTTAAGCAGACCTTCGACGAGATCCGAAGCCGGAACGAGGTCCTTCAGCCCCTGCTGATACTGAATACCGATTGCGTCGCAACCGAACTCGTCTGCAATTCGCAATGCGGCAATATACATTCTGCACTGCTGTAGAACCTGGTCGTCGGTCAGATCGTTCTTCGGATCTGGTCCCGTTCGGAATTGCACCCCTTTACTGTCCAGCCAGTGCCGTACCTGTTGGGCTTCACGGTCGTCAACTTGAGTCATCGCATAATAGAGCGCAGACTGGCTGAGCCTTTCCTTCGACATCCCAATCGGAAACAGCAGTTCGTCTGGAATAATTGCGTTGTACATACCCATGCATCCCTCGTCAAAGACTCCAAGGATGGCATGGTTCTCGAGAAACTCCGACACAACTGTGCTTGCGAGCGTTGCGTCATTCTCGTTCAGTACGAAGTCGGAAAGACTTCTGACATGGCTCGTATCGTGCCGAATCGGATGCCCGTTGAGCCATTGTCTAAGTCCCACGAGGAACCATTCATCAGTGAAGTCTGAACTCCAAAGGGTGCTGTAAGGAATTCCGAGCTTAGTGAGACTGGCGTTTAAGTTGAGCATTCCAACAAGTCCTGGCCACTCGCCGCTCCAGTTCGCCACCGTTAGAATCTGACCTTGATGAGAATAGAGTCCCGGGAGAATATGATGGCTGTATTGCCAAACAGTTTCGACCACGATTAGCGGGGCGCCGCGAGGGATGTTTCGGAAGACGTCCAAGCCGTGCTTCTGGCTCTTGATGAAACCGTGGCCTTCGACCGGGTCAAAGGGATGGCCCCTTTTAACCGAGACACCCATGCTGGCTACAGCGTCGGAGATCGCGCTCTCAGCTCTCAATTGCGTAGACCAGGTTCCCTGATTAGCCGGAAGCCGCAGGTCCCCGTTGGCGATCATGATGCAGGTCTCGTACATATAAGCGCTCCCACTTTCTATGAATCTTTGTGGTGTACCGGTAAATCAAATCGGTACGAATGATATACTGAATATTCTTGGCTGTCAAGCATTCGCTTAGCGGGAGTAATTGCGGCATCTGAGGTGCTAGGTCAATCATGTCTATTCGAACGCGGGATTCCGTACGGATGCGAGATATCGCGGCCGAACTCGGCGTATCCGTAATCACAGTCTCTAACGCTTTACGTAATCGAGGCCGAATCAGCAGGCCGGTGCGCGAACGTGTGCTGAAGCGCGCCAAGGAACTAGACTATCGGCCAGACTTGACCGCTCAGAGCCTGGCCACCGGACGTACTTACCTTGTCGGTATGGTCGTGCCGGACCTGATGCATCCATTTTTTGCTGCGATTGCAAAAGCACTGTCACGGGATTTGCGCCAGAAAGGGTACAGTCTCGTGATCTCTTCGTCGGACGAAGACTCGCTTCTCGAATTGCAGGAAGTCGAGAGTCTACTCGCTCGTCGCATTGATGCGCTCGTATTGGCCACCTGCGAGCATTCAAGATCGAGCCGCGTCTTCCGGCGCTTAAAGAAGGCCAGTGTGCCTTACTTGCTCCTGGACCGACCGGTCCACGGGCTGAGCTCCCACTTTGTGGGCTCCAACGACAGGGCCATTGGGAAATTGGCGACGGAACACCTGATCGAGCGAGGATATCGACGAATCGCTCATATCGGGCTTTCCGGCCCAAGCATTGGAAGCCGTCGACTTGAAGGTTACAAAGCCACCATGAAGAAATACGGCCGCAGGATCGACTTAAAGCATGTGATTCTCGTGGAGTCCGCCGACGAGCGAGGCGAGCATTGCGGCTATGTAGCAATGCAACAACTGCTCAGCCTCGAGTCGCGGCCGGATGCCGTCTTTTGCTACAACGACATCATCGCATCGGGCGCACAAAAGGCTGCACTTGAAGCCGGAATCGCCATTCCGGGAGATGTTGCCCTAATTGGAGTGTCGAACCTTGCCGGGCTCTGCTTCTGGAGTTCGCTGGCGGTGCCCCTTACGAGCGTAGATCAAGACGTATCCAGGCTCTCAGCATTGACCGCTTCCACCATTCTTGAAATGCAAGGCCGAGGTATCCCCGTTGCGCCAAAGAGAGTGTACGTACCTCTCAAATTGGTAGTCCGGGGCTCAACGTAGGTCACGTCCCGCGCGCAAGAAGGGCGGGCCATCGCCGCCCAGAATTGATCATCGCCCGCCAGGAGAGTTCTGTCAGCACCAATTGCGCGATGTGACCCGCGACAATCGGGAACCGCTAGTCGGGGCGCCCACATCACGATGCCACAGGGAAGCTCTGTACGCTTGCGACCGTGCTCTCTTCGGCGCTAACCAAGAGTGAGCCATTCGTACTGAGCAGGAGTGAGCCAGAGCAGGAACGGGATGTTGATGGGCGAAGGAAGCAGCGTGCGCAGCTTCGGCACCGTCAGCGTCACTTCGCCGGCCTTCGTCTGCAGGCGCCGATCGTAGATCGCACCACCTCATCCAAATGCGTCCGGATGCGCTCTTCGTCGATCTGTACTACCGGCCCCAGTGCCGCCTTGGTCCCCTCAGCTGGCCCAACTCCCGCCTCCATGGTTGGCTCCATCGTGCTCGCCTCAGAGGTCTCGCTCCTCCTGCTCGTACCAACCTCCCAAGCCTACAACTCATATCAAATGTGCGAAAAATAGACTACGTTATCATTGTAGGTGTTGCTCTCGACGCGGTAACCGAGTTGGTGCCCTCAGACGGGAATTGTCGAACGAAGGCTATAGGGAGTGTCGCTGGCAAAACAACATGGCCTGGAGAATACTCCACATGCCGCAATAAGAACCCGATACTTTAGTCGATCCTGAAAAACCAACAAAACCCGCATAATTCCTGATGAAAACCGGCATTGGTGGTTCTACAATTTCCCCAAAAGGCGCAGCAAGCGGCCGGAAAACTGGGGGAAACGATGCGAGCGAAGGGCGAACCGAAGCACCCGCAGCAGGAGTTATTCCAGGCGGAGTTGGAGCAGATCATCGACATGCATCATCCTCTGGTGCGGCTGGGGAAGTGCATCGAGTGGGTTTCGTTTGAAGAGGCGCTGGGAGCGACGTATCATCCCATGCAAGGGGCGCCGGGCATCTCGACGCGTCTGATGGTGGCGCTGCACTACCTGAAGTACCAGCACGATCTGAGCGATGAAGATGTGGTTGCCGCGTGGGCCGAAAACCCCTATTGGCAGCACTTCAGCGGCGAGCGGTATTTCCAGCACCGGCTGCCCGTGGATGCGTCGAGCATGACGCGCTGGCGGCAGCGGTTGGGCGAGGCCGGAGCCGAGCAGATGCTGCGCGAGACGATCGCAGCCGGGATAAAGATGCGCGTCATTCGACCCGCGGATCTGAAGCGCATCAACGTGGACACGACGGTCGAGACCAAGGCCATCCGCTATCCCACCGATGCGCGGCTCTATCATCGCTGCCGGGAGCGGCTGGTGAAGGTGGCGCGGGCCGAGGGTCTGACCATCAAGCAGAGTTACGAGCACGTTGGCCGCCGCTTGTTGATGCAGTCCAGCCGATATGCCCATGCCCGCCAAATGAAACGCACGCGGGCCGCGACGCGCAAGCTGAAAACGCAGTTAGGCCGCGTTCTGCGCGAGATAGAACGGCAAGTTACGGAGCCTTCGGAGAAGTTAGCCAAGTTACTGGAGACGGCGCATAGGATCTACATGCAGCAGAGGCACGACAAGAACAAAGTCTAGAAGCCATCTGGCTCTGTTGACATCCTCGATGCGGTTGTGCGGAAGGCGCCAGGAATCAGCTTAAACTGAAGCTGTTCTGGCGGCTCGGCGCGCTGTCTATGGCTGAAGTAGGTTTGGTGCGATTTGCGCGCGTGGCGCTGAGCGTTGCTCAGGCCACGGTGCCGCGATATCGCACGGCATTTAACAAGCACCAGTTCACGCAACCGCAACTGCTGGCCGTGCTCTGCGTTATGCGCTACGAGGACTGGACCTTCCGCGAAGCCGAAGTACGGCTCAGCGAACACAGCGAACTTCGTTCTGCTTTGCAACTGAAATCGGTTCCCGACTACACCACGTTGTATCGCTTTCTGGCGCGGCTGGACCCGGACGATATTGACTGCGCACTGGACGAGGTGGTGCGGCGCATGCCCGGGAGGCGGCGAAGGCGTGTCACGGTAGGCGTGGATGCCACCGGCTTGGCGCCCGGCGCAGGCAGCAGCTACTTTATCCGCCGTATCGAGCATTTCGGCCAGCCCCGGCGCACCTGGACACATTGGCTAAAGTGGCTGGCGGTGGTCGATCTGAAACGGCAACTGATCCTGTCGCAAAAGGCCCGGCAGCGCCATGGAATGACTGTGCCACGCTGCCGGTGCTGGTCACCCGCGCGGCATCGGCACACGCCCATCGGCTGCGTGCTGGCTGACGCCGAGTTCGATTCCGAGCGCAACCACACCTTCTGCCGCCAGCAACTCAAGGCTCACAGCGTCATTCCGGCCAAGCGCCGCTCCAGTTGCAGGGCGTCGGGCGTGCGCTTGGAAATGCGAGAACATTTTCCCTCCGAAAAGTACTCTCTCCGGTCGCTGATTGAAAGTGTCTTCTCGGCCGCAAAACGGAAACTCTCCCCTCGCGCACCAGGCAGAACTCTCCACTCTCAATCCCTCCAGGCGTTGCTTCTCGGCCTGGCCTTCGACCTCTACCGCCTCAGGCTGCTCGCTTGCTGAAAACGAACAGACAGGATGTCAACAGAGCCAGATGGGTTCTACAGTGTGCATGAACCCGAGGTTGAATGCATCGCCAAGGGCAAGGCCGGCAAGCCGTACGAATTCGGCAACAAGGCCAGTGTCGCGGTCACGAGTCGTGGCGGATGGTTCGTCGGCGCCAGGAGTTTTACGGGAAACCCCTACGATGGCCACACGCTGGCCGCGCAGATGAAGCAGGTTGAGAACTTAATCGGTCGCAAGGTCGGCGAAGTGCACGTGGACATGGGCTATCGCGGTCATGATTACGGCGGCGCGGCGACGGTTCATGTCGATAAACGGCGAAGAGGCAGGACGCCGCGAGCGTTATGGCGATGGATGAAACGCCGCGCCGCCATCGAGCCCAGCATCGGACATCTGAAGTTGCAGCACCGGTTGGAGCGCAACCGGCTGAAGGGCGTTGCCGGCGATGCGATCAACGCCATCCTGGCCGCTGCCGCGATGAACTTCCACAAGCTCCGGGGAGCTTTTTGGCCCATTTTTCTGCGCTGCCTGTCGCAGCTCTGGAGCGGGCTTTTGAGTGTTACGGCCTCTGAAGCCTTCCAGGATCAACCCCTGCGTGCCTGAAATCGACTTTTTCAGGAACGACTACTTTAGAGGTTTCCGGGGGTATCCTTGCAGGCAATCAACACGCTTTGTACGGATCTGGCTCGGACTATTTCGATTCGGGATGCCTCGTGCCTCATCGCCCATGGGGCGTGCGTGGAAGCACTCAGCACAGACGGCCGCAATTGGTCACGACACCCGATGAAAATGTAGGCGCCGCAGGTCGACCGGATCTGCAATGGGTCCTTCGAGCTCACGCGCCATGAGGCTCCAGTGCGCTCGTCCAACTCCTTGACCGGAAGTTGAATCGCCGCGTTTCTGGAACATCGGCATCACGCGGCACGAACACAGTCACATGGGTGAGATCGATGGTTTGCGCATGGATCGGGAGGAAAGCCGCCAAAAAGTGGAAGGGGTCAGCCAGTTTGAGCAACAACGATGCCATATGCAACCCAGACCAGCCACACAGCCCGATCTGAGAATCTCCTGTGCGCTTGTCTGTCAGTGGCGCCCGGATGAACTTCAGGCCATTTTGGTGCCAGGCGAACCTGGTTGCATGAAATTCTGCGAGATTTCTTCAGCGACGCTTCGCAGGGCTTGTATGATTCGTTGCTGGCATGCCTCGTCTTTCGGCATCCTTGTCTTTGGCATGGAAAGACTGATGGCAGCTTCGGTCCTCCCGGGCGCAGAAAAAATCGCCGCGCCAAGGCAAAAACCACCCAGCGTGGATTCCTCCGCGTCAGTAGCGTAGCCACGCTCACGAATCTGCTTATACTCAGCCTCGATCGTCTGCTCGTCCACAATCGTGTTCTCGTTGAAGCGCGTTAGACCATAACTCCGCAGCAATCGCTTGCGCGTTTCCTCATCCTGCCATGCCGTGACCACCTTTCCCATCGAGCTGGCATGGGGCGGCAAGATGCCGCCGCCGATATTCGTCATACGAATCAGGTTCGCGCTCTCGACAACGTGCACGACTTCGATATGGCTATGCATCAATACAGCGAGGCTTACGGTCTCGCCAAATTCCATATTCAGCCGCCGCATGGGTTCGCGTGCCGCCGCAATCAGCGAGTTCACAAATTGCGTGGAAATCACCGCAATGTTCTCTGTCGAAGGCAGGTAGTGACCGATTACGTCGCGCCGGATATAGTGCAATGCCTCCAGAGTCTGCAAAAGACGAAATGCCGAGCTTTTCGTCAATTGGATTCGCTTCGACAGTTCGCTCAGGCTCATGGGTTTCCCGACACGTGAAAGCATCTCCAGAATCTGGATCGCCTTGCCCACAGCACGGGAGAAATACCTGCTCTCGCCCGACCTGCTTTCGCCCGCAGCATTCTCCAGAGATTCGTGTGTACCCCCTCCCCGCTTAACATGCTTGGTCTTTGGCACAGTCAGTGTGATTCCACCTTTCGCAGGTGAGCATTTCATATTACACATGTTCTTTCAATATTTTACAGAGTGCTTCATACCGGCTGGGGTCAGCCGAAACATACGGAGGCGCCAAGGTGCTTCTGCAGATCCCCATGAGTGCGAGGCCGAGTTTGAGCCCGCGGAGGTAGCTCGATTCGACTTCGCCTATTCCATATAGCAGCTCAGCGAGTTCCCGGATCCGCGCCTGCAACTGAATTGCAACCTCAGTTTTGCCTGCCCGAGCCGCCTCGTAGAGGGCAACAAAGAGCTTGGTGAAGAGATTTGCTCCTCCGCAGATCCCTCCGTGTGCACCGATGGCAAGGCCCTCGAACAAGAGCTGCTCCGGCCCGACGAGCAGCGTGAAGTCTGGCCGGCCACCCATCTGACGGACAATTGTCCGCAAGTACTGTATTTCGCCTGAGCTGTCTTTCAATCCGTAAACATTGGGCAACTCCGCAATCCGCAGCACTGTTTCAGGCGCAAAGGAGGTTTTGGTGAGGCTGGGCATATTGTAGAGGAAGAGTGGCAACTCGACAGCACTTGAAAGTTTTTGCACCAACCGGAACAAGTCGTTTTGGCTCACGGTAAAGTAGAATGGGGGAGCTGTGACCACGGCATCGGCGCCCGCAACCTCAGCATATTTGGCTAAGGAACAGCTCTCCGCGAAGCACGAGTCGGTAATCCCCACCAGGACCGGGACGCGCCCGGCAACCTGTCCGCAGGTGCGGTCAATGAGTTCGCGACGCAACTGGTAACTCAAGGCTGGGCCCTCTCCAGTCGTGCCGAGAACAAATATTCCTTGGACGCCGCCTGCAATCAGATGCTCAATCAAGTGCTCCAACCCAGAGTGGTCAAGCGAATCGGGATCATCCAGTGGGGTCACCATGGGCGGTATGATCCCTCGAAGGGGCCGGGGTAGGGTACGCACTGGCATTGGCGAGAGTAAGTATATCGAAAATGACCACGAAAAATAAAATAAAATTCGAAAAATGAGACATTAATACTGTATTCTTCCATCAAATGCACTAGTTCGGGGGAAAAGAGTCGCGCCCCGGCTGCTGAGATGCTTAAGAAACACCTGATTTTGGGGGATGCATTCGTTCCGATCAACCTAAATCCGCGGGCCTAATCCCATATCGCTGGCGCCTTGTGGCGATCCTGTGGGTGGTCGGATTTCTCAACTACGCCGACCGCTAGGCGATTTTCTCCGTCTTCCCTCTTCTGCCGGTTCGTCTCCCTCTCAATTACATGGAGCTTGGCTTGTTCGGTTCTTCCTTCGCCTGGGCCTATGGACTGGCAGCACCTGTGGCTCGCCAAAATAGCGATCTGCCTTCAATTCAAACAGATAAGGGTCCGCCTGCCTAAGCATACTTTAGTGTAAAACTGGTCTCATTTTGCGCTTGCTGAGACTTCTTTTCGTTTTGGCGACTCAAATCCTTCGCTCTCGCCGCGACCTGCTCATGGAAAACCTGGCTCTTCGGCAGCAAATCGCTGTTTTGAAACGTCGGTGTCCGCAGCCGCGATTTGCCGTTTCCGACAAATTGTTCTGGGTGATGTTTCAGCAACTCTGGCCCGGATGGAAGCGGGCATTGATTCTCATCCAGCCGGAGACAGTAGTTCGCTGGCATCGCGCAGGCTTCAAGTTGTATTGGACGTTGTTCTCGCGGCATCAGACCCGCGTGGGAAGAAGATGCGTCAGCAGGGAAATGCGCGAGCTGATTTTCCGTATGGTTAGCGAGAACCAAACTCGGGGTGCACCGCGCATTCATGGTGAACTAAGAATGCTGGGCCTCGATATTTCTGAGCGAACCGTGTTGCGTTGGATGCGAAAGGCCCCTCGAGATTCCGAGCCGGCAAAGCGTTGGGCCGCGTTAACGAGCGGCATTTGAAACGTCTGATGAACGAGTACGTCCGTTACTACCACGAGGGCCGGACACATCTCGCGCTGGGGAAGAGCACCCCCACCGGTCGCGAGGAAGACAAACAATCCGGCAGCGGACAAAGAGTTGTGTCGATGCCCAGACTCGGCGGCCTACATCACCGCTACCACCTAGCAGCCTGATTCTGCACTTCAATCAACTCTCAAAAGCTTGAGGGTGACTGACGGGAGATGTGTGCCTCCCGGCGCGGAACTGTCTACTTCGCCGCGTTTCTCGTTGTGCCCGGAGGTCACTGGGGCGCCCTCTCCCAGCCAAAATTAATGCCACGAACGTCCCCGAGTTCGGGAATCGGGCTCATTTGGCATCCGGACGGCATTTTGTCGAGGCACAACTCAAGCTAAAGAGCCAACCGCAGTGAAGCTGGAGTTCACGGGCCTGCAATGGAGCCTCCTTCTGAGGCAGATACGGTCCAGGAGCGACTCTGAAGGTGAGTGACATTGACATCACCGCCTGGTATGCTCATTGGCTCTTCTCGTGGACCTTGAACGCCTTCCCCGACATCAAAGGTTCCCGGAGGACCCAAGACTCATGGGGACTTCCTACGAGCACCACCTAGTTATATTTGGCCTTTCCGGCAAATGCTACAATCGCGACATACACGAAGCAAAGAGCAGGAACCAGCATAGCTGCACGCAGGCCGACATGATCTGCGATGAGACCTACCAATGTGGGGATGATTGCACCGCCAATGGATGCCGTCACGAGCAATCCGGAAATGGCTCCACGAGAGTGGGTAAAGCTGTGGATGGCGCCGCTAAACAACAGCGTAATCAGGACCGATGTGAAGAAGCCGCAGGCGGAGAAGCCTAGAACTGACATCGGAACAGTCCCAAACGTGGCCAGCAGAAGACAAACAAGCGCACCGACGGCGTAGATCCGCAGCACGGAGCCCGCTCCAATTTTCTGAATGCCGGGCCCACTCGTGAGACGGCCAAGCGCCTGCAGTCCCCAAAATAAGGAGACGGTAAGGACCGATAGCGCAGGCAAATTGTGCGCCAAAAAGCTGCTGTTAGCGGGTGCGCGTTCCGGTCCCAAACCATGAACCTGCTGAAAGAACTTTACAATCCACGAAGCGGTGCCAACTTCGGCTCCCACATAGAAGAACACGGCCAGACAATAGACAACTGCGACAGGATGACCGAGAAGCCGGATGAGCTCTGGCAGCTGATTCTTATCGCTGTCCTGCGTTTTTCGATCGGGAAACGGAGTAATCACAAGCAGAATAAGAAGAGCGGAACACAGTACCGCATAGCCGCCATACAGTTGTTCCCAGGGGTGCCCATGAGCCAGCAGACCGGATAGGCAAAAAGGGCCTGCGAATGCTCCAATGCCGCAGAACCCGATGGTCAGAGTGAGGTTCCTGTGATAGTTCTCTGGACGATCCAAAAGTTCGATCAGAGGATTGCCCGCGGTCTGCAACAGGGCGATTCCGGACCCAATGAAAAAGCCGAATGCAGTTATCGCCATAAAGCTCGTAGCCCATAACATGCCGGCACAACTGACCGCCATAAGAAATAGACCGGAAACGACCACAGCCTTGGACCCGATCTTGTCGGCAACCACTCCTGCAGGGATAGAAAACACGCCGAAAGGTATGTATAGAGAGAAGGCCATCAGCCCGCCGGCGAACAAGCTCAAGTGATACTGCCGGATCAGCACAGGAATCATGACCCCAACCACGTTGATCACGATCCCGAATGTGAAATACGAGGCGAACAGGAGCCACAAGAGCCTTTGTGAACCTGCATTGACAGATATGCGTTCCGCGGTGGTCTTCATAGAGCCTACCTTTTTGCCGGGTCTTCGAGTGTAATGCGTAGTTGCTCTTCAACCAGAGCACAGATGGTGTGCAGAAGAAACTTGTGGCCTTCCTGGATGCGGGCCGTATTGGCGCTATTGATCAACAACTCCACATGGGCCAGGCCCGCACACTTACCGCCGTCCCGTCCAAGAAATGCCAACGTCATCAGTTCCATGTCTCGCGCCACGGTGAGTGCGCGAAAGACGTTTTCGCTGTTGCCGCTCGTGGTGAATGCCGCGAGCACATCGCCCGGTTTTCCAAATGCCTGAACCTGCCGTGCAAAGACATCCTGAAATGCGTAATCGTTCCCAATGGCCGTAAGGTCGCCGCCGTGCGCTGCCAATGAGATGGCCGGATAGGGCCGGCGATCCTGATGAAATCTGCAGACGAATTCGGTGGTCAGATGAGAGGCATCCGAGGCACTGCCCCCGTTCCCGCAGGCGAGCAGCTTCCGTCCCCGCGCGAGAGCGGTTGAGATGATCTCCGCTGCTCTTTCCACCTGTACCGACAGGCCGCCAGCCTGCTGTAACGTGGCGATCGCGTCTCTAAGGTTGCGCTCGATGAGTTGTGAAGCCTTGCCGTTCATGGCTCATCTCCAGAGACTTCTTTGACCCAATAGGGCGCCATTGAATCTCGCACCACACTTTCTGAAACCATAAGGAACTGCGCCGATATCTTCCGTTCGTCCATATTCACCGTAACGCTCGATTTCCTGACCTCGGACACTCCGTCCATTCACTACAAGTGAATAACCTCCAGCAGCGCATCTATCTGGCTGAAATCAGGGATGACCAAATTCGCCCCAGCCCGTATCAACCGCGTCCTCTTGGTCGGATTGAGTCCGAATCGTCTCAACTCATCGCTGGCCACGCCGATGCAGAAGCCGCCCCGCTTGCGCGTCTCTCGCATTTCCACAGGGCCATCGCCGAAGGTTGCAAACTGATGTGGAGCGAGATTGTGCTCGCGAATGATCCGCTCTAGCACAACGCGTTTTGCCTCTATTCTGATGTCGCCCACCGCCCCATAAATTTCGCCTTCGAACAGATCCGCGTAGCCCATGGCTTTCGCTTCAGCGATAACGTCTTCCTTATCCGTTCCGCTGGCCAGATAAAGCTTCATGCCTCGCTTGCGCAGCTCCTGTAACAGCTTCAGGGCATTTTTGATCTGGAAGTCCCTCGAATCGAGCTCGCCCGATCTCAGCTTTTCGATCCGCGTCTCCACTGTTCTAAGGAGTTCTTCGTTATAAATGCGCTTGTACCCGTGCTCGTCGAGTATGTCGCTTTCCGGCGTGTAACCGGCCTGCCGCACCAGATCCGTTAGTCCCTTCATCTGCACCAGCGTCTGAATTCCGGTTGTCCTATTGATGAAGCTTCGAGCCTCCTGAGTGACTTTTGCAAAGAGGGTCGGGGTAGCTGAGGCGTAGTGCGATCCCAGGATGGCGCGGACCATCATCGGCTCCATGAGCTTCTCCCATCCTTCCCGCAGGGTTGAGAGGGTGCCATCATGGTCAAAAATGCAGTGCCGGATATTTAGATCCTCCGGCACATCGGTGATCTGTTCGATCTCCGTTGCTCCGATGTATCGGGCAAAATGCGGAGCGTACGCAAGCCCCGGCTCGTAAATGTAGTCCGGCTCGGGGCCGACCGCCAGTATTTCGGCCGGCGTAGCTGTACCTGTCGTTTGCAGTTTGCGGACGGTAATCATCGCCGCGATATTGGCTACCCGCGCGGCGGTGAGCAGATCCTGTCCGCTGCCGAGAACCGCTGCGAGAGTCGCCACGACACTATCACCGGCGCCGACCGGATCGGTCTTTTCCAGAACCTGAATTCCCGGGATCTCATGTGCGGAGCCGGCTTCCGCTGCGACAATGCCATACTCTCCGCGTGTCAGAAACACGGGCCTGCTCGTTAGTTCTGCGATGCGACATGCGAGTTGCTTTGTTTCTTCCCCTGAGAACGGCTCGGGTTCCGGGACGTCCAGAAATCGTGCTCCTTCCCTGACGTTCAGCTTCTGAATGGCTCCTCGAAAACGCTTGGCATGGTGCCGGGCATCGACAATGAACTGCGTCCTGGGGTGCCGTGCGATGATCTGGTTGATGCGCTCAATCATCGCGGGATTGCTGATCCCCTCTGGAATCTGCTGATTCAGAACGACAGCGTTACTCTCCCCGGCAGCTCTCTCAAGGGCGGCGATGAGTGCGTCTGCCGTCCTGCTCTGCATCTTGTTGAAAGCACCAAAGTCGATTCGGCTATCTTCCTGTTCTCCACGGCACGGCTTGGCGTAAACCATGGTCTGCCATCTGTCGTCCACCACCATCCCGCGGCGTATCTCCGCACCGCGGCCCCGAAGAAGTTCCAGCATCTTGGCGCCAAAGAGATCCGGACCTGCGACTCCGATGGCCTCGACCGCACCGACTCCTAGGTCAATGAGATTGGCAACGACATTCCCTGCCCCGCCAAGGCTGTAACGCTGCTCTCGTACCCTCCTGACAGGGAGACCGGTTTCAATCGAGAGTTCAGTATCCTCCATTTCGAGCGGCCAGTACGCATCCAGACAGAAATCGCCCCACACGGTGACCCACGTCTTGCCTAGCGGCGCAATCGCAGATTCAAGCCACGAATGTTCACCCGAAGCAGTCGTCATTTCTTACCTTGCCGGCCATGACGCAACCCTGGCGACATCATCATAATCATTGCGGGCTTCAAGTCGCATTGAATTTGTCATATGATCTTAAAAAGCTGTATTGACAGCTATAAGTTTCCATATCCTGCGGGTTCCAGGGAGGTAGCTTAATTGTGACGAAACATAAGTCCATCTTTGAAGCGCTGAAAGAACAGATTGCCGCCGGCAAATACTCGGATGGAAGGCGTCTGCCCAGTGAGTCCGAGCTGGCCACACGTTTCGGCGTCTCACGCCCTACGGCCGCCCACGCTCTGCGCGATCTGCAAAATCTAGGTGTAATCAGCCGGAGGGCCGGCTCAGGTAGTTATCTGAATGCTCCGTCCAGTTGGACCTCCACAAGGTTGAAGAACACATTTGGCCTTCTCGTGCCAGGGCTCGGAAATACTGAGATCCTTGACCCGATATGCAATGAGATAACCCGCTACGCACAGAGTCTCGGATTGGAAGTTCTCTGGGGTGACTCGGCAGATCCCGTGAAGACTGCCGAGGACGCTCTGGCGCTTTGCCGCCAATACATCCTTCGCAAAGTGGACGGCGTCTTCTTCGCCCCCATCGAGACTGTTCCCGATCGGGCTGCTGTGAATAGCCGGATCTCTGACATGTTGCGTGAGGCCAAAATTCCAATCGTCCTTCTCGATCGCGATATCCTTGAGTTTCCCGCCAGAAGTGAGCACGATCTGATCGCCATCGATAATTTCAGCGCCGGGTTTGTGCTCACCAAGCACCTGCTCGACCGTGGCGACCGCACCTTTCGCTTTCTGGCGCGGCCCCTATACCCCTCCACCACGGATTTGCGCCTCGCCGGTTGCCGGGAAGCAATCGCATGCGCCGAACTTATCCCATCACGGCGGCTGGCATGGTTCGGTGAGCCCGGTGATCGGGAATTTATCCGGAAGATGCTTTCCCCAAATCTGCCAGACGCGATCATCTGCTCTAACGACCAGACAGCCGCTAAATTGATCCAAACACTGTCTTCCTTCGGTGTGCGGCTGCCACAGGAAATTCACGTGGTTGGATTTGATGATGTGCGATATGCCACCCTTCTCAGTGTGCCTCTCACAACGATTCATCAGCCCTGCCGGGAAATCGGCCAAGTGGCAGTTCGCGCCATGCAGGAACGAGTCCGGAATCCCAATCGCGCTCCACTGGAAATCCTCTTACCCCATCGTCTCGTCGTCCGCGGCTCGTGTGGCGCCGGATCTATCCAGAAGCGGAATGTTCGGCGAGCTGTAGGCTGGCGACGGTCTGGTGATTCTTGATATATGAGAAAGCGCAAATGTAATTACAGCTATCCTTGACAGCTTATGGATCGCGTTTCTATCATCCTGCTGTCGTAAAAGCGGCATTCAGCGGATCCTTCAACACAGCGCCATCGCCGCGGGAGTTCTCGGGCTCGGAGATTCGCGGCTCGCGCACGGAGGTGGGAATATGCCTTGTCCGTTGCTTGTCCGCTTGGCAAGCGGCGCTTCCGCCCAGTCTCATGTGTATGCGTTCATTCACCGCAGTGAGCCGGTAGGCTCCCCTGCCATCATTGCGAATTCAGCCGAGGAGACTTTTGATGCACGCAGCTGAGTCCATCTCGTGGAGACGGCGTGATGCGATCAGAATTCATAATGATTTGGTCGAGATCATTGCTTTGACAAAGGGTGGGCATATGGCAGAGTTCCGGTTCCTTGAACGACCCGGCATGTCCGCGCAGAATGTGCTTTGGGAGGCTCCATGGATGAGTCCGCACTCCAACCTTGGCCAGACGGGAGAGCGAGAGGAGACGGGGGGATTTACTGGACACGCTCTTTGCCTCGATTATTTCGGCGCGCCGTCTCCTAAGGAAGCAGCGAAAGGCCTTCCCATTCATGGTGAGGCGGCAGCTCTGCGATGGGACGTGACGGAAACCGGCCATGAGACCGCATCTGGCTGCCGCTGGCAGGTCGATCTTCCCTATGCTCAACTTCAATTTGCGCGCACGATGAATGTGCACGATAGCGAGAGCGTCGTGCGCGTGGAGGAAACTGTCCATAACCTGCGGGACTCACATCACTCCTGCCACTGGGTCCAGCACGTGACTTTTTCTCCTCCGTTTCTCTCCGCGGAAGAGAGTTCTCTAAGTGTCTCTGCGACACGTGGAATTACGGCCCCTTCACCCTATGATGGTGGCTCGCTCCTCGCAGTCGATCAGGAATTCACATGGCCCTTTGCTCCGGACGCCTGCGACAGTCAGAAATCTGTTGACCTCCGGCGGCCATTCTCCATGAAAGGGCGCGGCTGTCTGGCAGCAGTTCGGCTCGATCCCCGGCGCAACCTCGAGTTCCTTCTGGCGACCAACTGGAAACAGCGGGTGGGCATGGGATATTGCTTCCGCCAAAGCGACTTTCCTTGGCTGGCAATCTGGGAGGAGAACTGTTCGAGGCCAGAACCTCCGTGGAACGGAAATACACAGGCGCGTGGAATGGAATTTGGCACCACACCGCTTCCGCTCGGGCGCAACGAAATGAAGCGCAGAGGGGATCTGTTCGATACGCCCACCTCATGCGTCATTCCGGCCCTTGGGCACAGGACGGCGCGATATTTGATGTTCCTCTTCATGATTCCTTCCACGATCCATTCGATTCAGGATACCCGCGTCGAAGGCGACCGAATCGTGCTCATCGCTGAAGATGGCAGTTTCTTCTCAATCCCGGCATTCAGCTGCCAGGATTTCTTGTCAAGAAGTGAGAATTCCAGATGAACCGACCTGATTTCGGCATCTCTCTCGATCTGGCTTTGGTCCGGGAATATTCCCGGACCGTGCGAGCACGGAAAGCGCATAACCGGCCGCGTCTGCCAGCCGCGCGCATATCTGCAACCTGAACCCGCTTGTCCTTTGCAACGACGAGAAGCGGAATCGTTTTGCCGAAAATTGGTCATGCATTCTAAGCGACGCCAGCCGCTCCAATCATGGCCAGACGGGGTTCTATAATGCCAGCCGGATCGCAGGAAGGGGTTTCATGTCAATGCATCCTCAATTTGATCGATTCCGCATCCAGACGCAGAGCCTTCATACCCGCACCAATAAAATTGAAATTGTGCGCGATGCCATTTCTGAACAAGCCAGGCCTCGGCCACTGTCTGAAGTTGCGACCGCCACTCTGACGGAATGCGCAACAAGAATTCGCGTCGCAAGGGGTGCAGGACATCCGGTCATGTTGGCCTTTGGCGCGCACACCATCAAGAATGGCCTCTCACCCGTGCTCATTAAGCTGATGGAACAGGGCTGGGTTACGCTATTGGCAACCAATGGAGCAGGCATCATCCATGACTGGGAATTTGCGTTTCAAGGCGCAAGTAGTGAAGACGTACGAGCAAATGTCGACAAGGGTCAATTTGGGATCTGGGAGGAGACAGGATTCAATCTGAATTTGGCGCTCATCGTTGGAGTTTATGAGGGACTTGGTTATGGGGAGGCCGTGGGCAAGATGATCGCACGAGAAGGCCTGGACATCCCAACTTCAGACCAATTATTGGCCACAGCCAGTGATCAGGCAAAACAGGATCCGGATACTGCGGCTGCGGCTTTGGACCTTTTCAGCGCTATTCAGAGATTCCATTTGAAGCCTGGGTTTCTTTCCATTCCACATCCTTACAAACGTTATAGCGCGCAAGCTGCTGCTTTTGAGCTCAATCTTCCGTTCACGGCTCATCCAATGTTCGGCCATGACATCATTTACACACATCCACTCAATCATGGGGCGGCGATTGGGCGGGCAGCACTGCGAGATTTTCTCACTTATGCGCAACAGGTACACCAACTGGAAGGCGGCGTGTATCTGTCTGTTGGCTCTGCGGTCATGTCGCCAATGGTTTTTGAGAAGTCGCTTTCTATGTCGCAAAACCTCGAACTGCAAGAAGGACGCAAGATCACTAATCACTATATTGTGGTCGTCGATTTGGCAGAAAGCAGCTGGGATTGGAAGAGTCAAGGCGAGCCGCCGACCGATAATCCCGCCTACTACTTGCGCTACTGCAAGACTTTCAGCCGCATGGGGGGCGCCATGCGCTATGTGAGTGCGGATAATCGAGATTTTCTACTCGCGCTCTTGCAGAAACTTCAAAGCACATCGTGAGGGAGCAACTGTTTCACGCTTGGGATCGATGTTCGCTTATTTCGGGTTTCGTGTGCTAGACCGCGCCTCAGAATTGGCCTTCATAACTTCGATATGGAAAGCGCTTCGCAGTCACTTTTTGCTTAGAGCGTGTTTCATAAATAGGTTCGCCTGTTCGTCTTCAGAACCTCTGAGGCTCGGCTGCCGCTAGCGGCAGCTATGGTTTTGAGCTTTGAGCCGCCCTCTGGTTGTGGTTCACTGCGCCCCAGATTGTAGCTGAGGCGCGCCTGGATCGTAAGCGCTTTTTGCTCCTCTCTGCGCCGCAGGATTTCCTCCCGGCGGCCGTAGTAGACATCGGCGGGCGCCACGTTGCCGATGCCCTCGTGGTAGCGCCGCTGGTTGTAGTACTCGATAAACTCCGCCATCGCCCGCCGCAGCGCCTCCGGGCTGGTGTAGACGAGCACGTTGAGGCGCGTCTTCAGCGTCTGGTGGAAGCGTTCCAGCTTGCCGTTGGTTTGCGGATGATGCGGCGAGCAGCGGAGGTGCGGGATCGACTGCATGCGCAGGTAATCCTCCAGCACACGGGCGATGTAGCCCGGCCCGTTGTCGGTGAGCAGTTTGGTTTTGTCCTCCACCGGCACCGAGCGCATGCCGGTGAACTCAACCGCCCGCTCAACGATGTCGCCGATCGATTCCGCCGTCATGTCCAGCATCAGATCCCAGGCCAGGATCATGCGCGAGAAGTCGTCCATCACCGAGATCAGGTAGTACCAGCCCCAGCCGACCACGAAGAAGTAACTGGCGTCGGACTGCCACTGCTGATTGATGCACACGGTCTTCATCCGGTACTCCGGGCCCGCGGGAAAGCCCTGCAGCCTGACCTCGCGGTTGAGGCCGTGGCGCTTCAGGATGCGATAGACGGTGGACTCGGAGACGGAGAGGCCGCGATGGTCGCTGACGTAGAGGCCCAGCTCGCGCGGGCTCAGATCGGGCTGTTGCAGGGCTTCAGCAAGGATCGCCTCCTGCTCGGCCGGATGCAGCCGGTTCCACACCGCGCCCGGCTCCGGGCGGCGGTCCATCAGCCCGACTTCACCCTGTGCGCGATAGCGCTTCTGCCAGCGATAGAACGTCGAGCGCGCCATACCCAGCGCGCGCAGCGTCTCCTGCTTGGAGACCGGAGAGCGGTTCACCAGGGTCATGATTTCCAGCTTTCTATCGGCCGGCATACGCGAGTTCCTCTTGCGTTCAACCGGCGCTAGTACTGGCTTTTTTTGAGGACCATGTTGGCCAGCGAGAGATCGGCCACCAACTGCTTGAGCCGTTCATTCTCCTGCCGCAACTCCTGCACTTCGTCGCTGTTGGCCTCGCGCAAAGCGTCGCCCCGCATGCGTGCCTTGCCCGCCTCCATGAAGCCCTTCAGCCACTTGTAGTAGACCGTGGCATGGATGGCCTCGCGCCGGCACAGCTCGGCCACCGCAACCTCGCCGCGGAGGCCCTGCATCAGGATGCGGATCTTGTCCTCGGAGCTGAACCGCCGCCAGGTGGACTGCTTGGCCTTGCGGATCAAACTGCGTGCAGTTTCGGCGGACCGGCCCCGACCCGCTGTCGTGGTTTGCAGACTTTCCTGGTCGTTCATTCGTCACCCCCTCCGGCCTCAACGGCCGCCGTGTACGCGCCGGAGCAAGAATAGACCACGTCGCGCCGCGTTAGCGGCGTGATGTGGCGGAGTAAAAGTAGTCCACCGCCACATTCTGGTTTCACAGACCATGAGGGCTCTGGGGTAACGAAGCAGGT
>Ga0208034_1000140_pt1 | contig 70128 bp, 57 predicted proteins | sample June2015DPH_8_10_FD_184699 | JGI IMG/M metagenome (GOLD analysis project Ga0208034, IMG submission 184699) | Peatland microbial communities from SPRUCE experiment site at the Marcell Experimental Forest, Minnesota, USA - June2015DPH_8_100... | ecosystem: Environmental > Terrestrial > Soil >... | reverse complement strand
GAACCGGCGGCGGGTGCGCGGCGACTACGGCAAGAGCTTACTGCGGCGGCGCGGCGAGTTGGTGGAACGCAGCTTCGCGCACTGCTACGACACCGGCGGCATGAGGCGCACGCACCTGCGCGGACACGAGAACATTCTGAAGCGGCAGTTGGTTCATGTCGGCGCCTTCAACCTGAGCCTGATCCTGCGCCAGTTGCTGGGCGCGGGCACGCCGCGCGAGTGGAGAAACCGCTTCGCCAAGCTGGTTCTGTTCCTTTTTTGGCTGTTCACACGCCGCAAGGATTCCAATCGCCTCTGCCGAAGCCAAATCTCGATGTCCTGCGCGAAATCCTTCGCAGGACTACGAAACCAAACACGCCGCTGGCCGTGCCGAAAATCAGCTACTTACACCACGGGCTGCTAGGCGTAGAACCATACGAACCCCTAGGCTGGACAAAAAAAAATGCGCTGGCGGCTGCGGGTATCACGATCTTTGCTGGCAGAAAGCAGAGGCCAATCAGGACGTGTCCCTTGTGATGGAGGTTGACCAAGGACTCGCCCGAGCTTTGAATGCTGCGGGAACCCTATCTGCCGCCCAATTGCTGGTTGATTTCGATCTTAAGCGCTTGAGCGAATTCAAACGGCCATGGGGTAAGGGTGAGCAGAAGGTCGGAAAGCGAGCCGAGAAAATTTTGGTGTACGCCGAGGTGCTGTGCAGCGGGAGAGAGCGCATTCTGGGTACTCCTGCGATACCTGCCCACGACAATTACGTGATGTTTGATCTTGAGGGCATGCCCCCATACCTTGATGAGCTTGAAAAAATCTATTTGTGGGGGGTGCAGGTGTATGGCAATCGCCCGAGCCCGTTTATGGGAGTGACCGCTGGATTCGGGTCGAACGGTGACCGCGAAGGTTGGATGTCATTTCTCGATACTGCGAAGAAAGGCGCTGAACGGATTCGACGCCCTGCCATCCACCATGAGCCGCAGATAGATCTGGTGGTTCGGCAAGCTCACCAGATCGACCGGGGCGAACACCGGATAGAATTCCTTCCCAATGATCTCTGCGTCCTCCATGCCAACGCGGAACGAGATGATGGTACCGGCGTTTCCAAGGATCGCGCTTTTGATAAGCGGGTCAAGCTGCGCAAGATATTGATGAGCCAGGATGAGGTTCACGCGATATTTCCGCAGTTCCGAGAGCATCGCCGCAAGACTGAGCGTCGTGTAGTTCTGGAACTCGTCGGCGTAAAGATAGAAATCGCGGCGCGTATGCTCGGGCACATCGGCTCTACTCAACGCGGCGAGACTCACTTTAGAAACGAGCATGGCGCCGAGCAGAGCGGCGGCGTCCTCACCGATCTTTCCCTTCGCGAGATTCACTATGAGGATCTTGCCCTCGTCGATGATCTTCCGCATATCAAATGAGTTGGCTGCTCGGCCAACGATGCGATGAAGCACCGGATTCGTGACGAAGGCTCCCACCTTGTTCTGGATTGGCGCGATCGCCTCGGCGCGGAACCGTGCAGGATAGCCCTCGTACTCTTCCAGCCAAAAGCTCCTGACGTGGGGATTCTGCACCCGGCTGGCGACGTGCCGGCGGAACGTGGGATCGACGAGAATTCGGAGCACGTCGCCCAACGTGGCATCGGGCTGATCGAGGAGCGCCAGGAGCGCGTTGCGGAGAATATGTTCCAACCGAGGCCCCCAGGAATCGGCCCAGATCTTTTTGAAGGCTTCGAGCAGTCCTGCTGCTGCGAGAGGCCTTCGGAGAGGCGGCACGTGTTCCAGCGGATTGAAGCTCAGCGGTTCGGCGGCGACAGGGTCAAAGTACAGAAGATCGCCCTTTCGTTCTTCAGGAAGGTTCCGCAGCACCTTCTCCGCCAGGTCGCCATGGGGATCGAGCAGGGCCACGCCTTCGCCGTGCGCAATGTCTTGTGCAATGAGCGTTTCCAAGAGCGTTGATTTTCCGGTGCCGGTCTTGCCGATCACGTACATATGGGCGCGGCGGTCGGCGCGCTTGATGCCGAACGTCTGCCGCTTGTAGCGGAAATTGGTGCGGGCGAAGAACGCGATACGATCAGGCTCTCTGGAGGGCATTGCTTCATCGTTTCCGACCGTGGACGCTCCCGCAAGGCGGGAGAAGTTGCCGCATCCGGCAAGTTTCACCGCCTTGTGACCGTCTCTCTGTTGCCTAGGCTGAGGATGGTTCTTTGTGAACCCACATTCCATCAAGGAGACGTTCGTATGACCTCAGCACAATTGGTAACGCGGCGGGAGCGCGCGGAAAACGACGTGCTCATCGCATCACGGGCGGATGAAGGATTCCGCGTCTACTCCACCGACAACCCTGCAGAACGCTACTTCGTCAAGTTCGACGGCGAACGCTTGACGTGCACGTGCCCCGACTTCGAGGTTCATCAAGCGGATCGCGCGTGGCGCTGCAAGCACATCCTCGCGATCGAACCCTTCGACACGGGAAACCTTCCTGAACTCCCGGAGCCTGCGGAAGAAGTCGCACCCAAGGCGGGTACTGCAAACCAGCCGCCGAACGGTTCGTCTTCGCGCAAGCGCCGGCCACCCAAGGATCAGGCAACTCCGATCTCCATGCTCATCAAGCGGAGCGTGAGTCCGGATGGCCGCATTGACTCCGTGTCCGTAGAATTCACGACACCAGTCGCAGACCTCACGGTGGGTGAGATCAAAGACCGGGCGCTCACCACCCTCCAACTTCAGCGGGACATTGTTACGTCCTTCTTGACGCTGAACGGGAAATCCGCTCCGCAACCCCCGCAACGGCAACCTCAACACCCCGCGCAACCGGCCCCCGCGACGCTCTCCCGAAAGGTCGATGAAGGTCCGATCTTTGCGAAGATGATCGACATCGGCAAGGTGAACGGCAAGTGGGGCGACCGGCTGTGCATCACGTTCGAGGTTGACGGGCGCCGCACCCGCCTCTTCGGTTCTGCGAAGCAGCTTGCCAGCCACATCGATGCGGCGGGCTACACAGTGCGACCCGAGAACATCGTTGCGGGCCAGCGGCTCGACGTGCCCTGTCTTGTCACGATCAAGCCGAGCGATGACGGGAAGTACGTGAACGTCGAGCAGGTCTTCGCGTACAACCCGCAACAGCCGGCGAACGGAGGGGCCAATGGCAGCAGGCGCGTTAATTAAGGAGCGGGAAGAGGCGCTCGATGAGGATCGAACGCCCCATCTCTCACACTCCCGCGTCAACCGCTATCTGACCTGTCCCGCACAATACCGTTTCCACTACTTGGAAAACCTGTGGCCCAAAGTGCAGGGCTCAGGGTTGGTCTTTGGGGCGGTGATCCACATCGCCCTCGCCGACCTCTTCAAGAACGGAGCCGATCCCGTGAGTTCGTTTCTCTCGCAATGGGAGGAAGTGAACGGGGTCGAACTGCGGTACAAGGAGCGGGAATCCTGGGACACCCTAAACGAAAAGGGAAAGAAGCTCACGGAGCAGTTCCTTGCGAAGGAGCTCCCTAAACTTCGGGCAGTGCGCGAAGTCGAGAAACGATTCGATCTCGTCATCACGTCACTCCCGCTGCCGTTCGTGGGAATCATGGATCTCGTCGCAGAGGTTGATGGCGGAATTGCCGTTATCGACTTCAAGACTGCGGCGTCGGCCTATGATGACCATGAAGTCACTCTCTCCGATCAACTGACGGCGTATTCACTGGCCGCACCGGATTCCACGAAGGTCGCCTTCTGCGTGTTCGTAAAGACCAAAGAGCCGCGCATCGAGTGGCACTTTGCCGAGAGAAGCGCGAACGACCGGGCGGAGTACGTGGAGAAAATCCGGCTCGTTTCCGAGGACATCGCAGCCAGAAAGTTTTACAAACGTCCGGGTAAGCACTGCGCCTACTGCGACTTCCTGCCGCTGTGCATGGGAGACAAGCAGAAAGCACAGGACTCACTGGTACAGATCGCGTGAGTATCCTCCACGTTACCTCGAAGCGTTATGCGAGTGCTGGCGATCTGAAAGTTGGGCAGACCAGTGCCTGCGATATCTGGACGATGTCATCCGTAATCAGCCCGACGAGCTGCCTGAAGTGACAGCCGTTAAAGGCTTTCCACGTCTTCGAAGGAATCAACGGAAGGCATTCGGACTCTTGGACCGGGGCTGCGGGTTTTTGTGGGGACCGCCTGGCACGGGCAAGACATATACTCTCGGAGCAATGCTGGCCCATTATCTCTGTGTCAACCTGGAACACAAGGTTCTCTTGCTTTCGACAACGAATTCGTCTGTGGATCAGGCACTAATCTCTATGGATAAGAGCTTGGAGGAACTCAGCAAGGTCGAAGGACAGGCGTTGACTTTACGCAAGAAATGCCTTCGGATCGGCAATCACTTCATCGCCGGTAATTACCGTGGGCGCGAACACCTATTGCCTGCGCAGGACGAGCAGCTCGTGCGAAGGCTAGCCGAACTCGAAGCGACAATGCCTGATCCCGCCGATGTAGGCTCCTACGCAATATGGAAAGATCAAGTGCGGGCGCTCCGACAGCAGGTACCTAAACCGATTGCTCAGGCTCGATTGGCTGCCATGACCACAACCTCTGCCGCTTTCCACTTTGAAACACTGCACGCGAGGAAACCGTTCGACCTGATCGTCTTCGATGAAGCCAGCCAAGTGAGCATTCCTCACGCGCTTGCATTTGCTCCTCTCGGCAGGAAAGTGTTGTTCGCAGGCGATGACCAGTAGCTTGCCCCCATCGTGCAGTCGAAACACCCGAACGCGAAGGCGTGGCTCGGTAAGTCGATGTTCAAGTACAGGAAGGCGGGTCAGACGTGCTTCTTGGACGAGCAGTCACGAATGCACATGGATATCTGCGATCTGGTAAGTAATGTCTTCTATGAAGGCAAACTGATCATCGCTGCCGACGCAGAAGCGAGTCTGACCTGGCGGGCAGAGCGTGCAGTGTCTGAAGTTGAGCCGCTCGGTCGCAAAAATGTATTTCTATATCGCTGTTTGGAGGAAGGCATTTTCTACCCCGCCTACGGCGGCCCAGTTCGCTTTTCTTCAGCCGATTTAATAAGCGGGCTTGTGAGGCGTTTGCTCATGACACTTGCTGCCGATCAAATAGCCGTGTTGTGCCCGTATCGGGCTCAGCGAACAGTTATCAAGAATAACCTGCGGCGAAATGGAATTAGGGACGTGAAGGTGAGCACGGTGCATCGCGCACAAGGGACGGAGTGTCACACTGTCATCTTCGATCCGGTAATCGCCAATAATGATTTTCTGCGCGATCCCGAGATCGGCCCTCGGCTAATCAACGTGGCTGTCAGTCGCGCAATGGCCAGATTGGTTGTCGTTGTCTCTGTCGGCGATCGCAACAACGAGTGGATAGGCCGGATCGCCAACGTCATCGAGAGCGGCCCTACTGATCAAGCTATACAACTTGGCAGCATTGTCTTTGATACCAGATTCCCGGGGGCATTCGTAGGAACCGTTGTCAGATACAACAACATTGTCGCCAGGATTGAGCGGGACGTCGGCGACGCTTTTGAGGTACTGGACTGCAAGACCGGCAAAACTCGAACGTTCAAAACAGCGTTCGTTCGAGAGAACTGCCGAAGAGCTGCTGCTGCGTCCGCGCCAAGTTAGGCGAAGCGTCTTCGACGTCCTCATCCGAGGGTGTAAATACAACTGTGTAAACGGCCGGGATAAGAGGAGAATGAAAATTCCCAGGCCATCGACAAGAAGCTGATCGATCAACGGCTAACCGACTACCAGAACCCCGAGGATATCATCGGGGAGAACGGTCTGCTCAAAGAGTTGACCAAAGCCATCCTGGAACGCGCCTTGCAAGCCGAGCTGACCGACCATCTGGGCTACGACAAGCACGACCCGGCGGGCCACCACCGGGGCAACACGCGCAACGGGAAAAGCCAGAAGACCTTGCAGGGCGACTTCGGTGAGCTGGAGTTGGGGACCCCGCCGGAGCGCGAGGCGAGGGGCGACCCCGGAAGGACGGAACCAAATCTAGGCGGTCGAGCACGACGACTGCCTACCTACCGAAACTAGACGACATCGGCGTCACGAAAGACCAATCCTCAAAGTGGCAACGACTCGCACGGATGATCGACGACGTCACCTTTGAAAGAGCTATTGCCCAAGCAACGGAGAAGAACGGTGAACTGACCACGGCTGCCCTGCTACGCGAGATCAAGGAAACTATGAAACCAGCGGGCACAATCGTTGAGCCCGACATCAACGTGATCGCGGCAGAGGTCGCACGGGACCTAGCATCCGCTTCGCGAAGAGAAAAATTGGAGTCGGTCGTCCAACTTCGCAGCCGTCTGAATCCGACCATCAGGAAGAGCCTCATCGCCGCGCTGAGGAACGCGGCGGCGGACGCACAAACTTTCGGCGAGCAGCTATCCACAGATTTCCGCGATTTCCCGGTGAACGGAAAATGCCATCAGAGAATCGTTCGGGAAATCATGGCAGAGCAGCCTGAGGCTGATGTGGCAGAGAAACGCAGGCTGGCTGCTGATTTCAGGAGTGCCACCGTGCGGGAGATCACTTACGACGAGGCAAAGCAGATCGTGCTCGCACATGAGCATCTGGCTTCTATGGGGACAACGGAATTCGCCTATGGACTCTACGTCCGAGAGCACTTGGCTGGAGTTGCGTGCTTTGGACGAACCGCAGGAACGCAAGTCGCAGCTTCGATCTGCGGTTCCGAGCACGCGCACAGAGTGGCGACGCTCTGCCGAGGAGCCTGCGTCCATTGGGCACATCCACATTCGGCGTCGTTCCTCATCAACGCCGCGTGCAGGGAGATGGCGAAGAAGGGCTATAACATCTTCGTGGCATACTCCGACCCCAACGCCGGGGAAATCGGCACTGTCTATCAGGCCTCAAATTGGCTGTACTGTGGGATGACCAGCCCGACAGAGAAATTTCGCACGCCGTCCGGTGAGGTCAAAGACGCACGTCTGGTCAGTGCGTACTCTCGTGACCGGACTGGCGGGACCTTGAAGTACAAACGTACCCGCGCTGAGCAGAAGCAACTGCTTTTACAAGATGGCTGTAAGTTTTTCAAGGACGGCGGGCGAAAGTTTCGCTACGTTGGAATTTACGGCGACAGAAGCATCAAACGCATTGTGCGAAATGCTTTGCGATGGCCTGTGCTTCCGTACCCAAAGCGTAAGCAGGTTTGCGACACAACGTCAGAAATCACTGTTGCTCCATCTCCATAGTTGGTAGGCTTCGACGATGCCTCGGTGTCGCTCGCGACTGTCTAGTTCACGCCCGCAGGAAAACTTCTATCCTGCTGGGGCGCCACGTCGCCATCAAGTTTCTTCCTCCGGAACTCAACCAAGCGGCGGGCGGGTCGGAGCGCTTTTTGCAGAAACCGTAGAAGACGTCGACCGACAAGTTACAAGACCCCCACCTCCTCCGTTCGATTCGTGCGGCGCAGCGGCAAAATACCCCCCATTTATTTCCCCAAAATCACGACGGCGCGGCTGGCACGATAGTTGTTTTGAAAGCTGTCTCAACGTTCATACTGTGTCCTTTTGCGCCCTGTCGTCAGGCGCGACTTGAGTCAATAGTTAAATACTATGTTTCTCGGCTTTCAGGACGATAAGATCTCAGGAAATCTACAGGAACCTGTCCTTGCATCGTCTCGAAGTTCTTTTCAAAGAATTTCCTGCTGAAGGTCTTCTTACGCCAGAAGTCATTCTCCGAATGATCCCAATGGTAGGCAACAACGGCACGAACCTCTGCAGCAGGGAAGCCAGCGATGGGCTCATTCAGGTTTAATGGATTGAATGGGTGTAGATAGCGCTCGGGGGGCGCGGCGGAATCGGGGGGTATAGGTTCGACTGTGGCAGGAGGGGTGGAATCTTTCTTGAGCCCTACGTCTTGTTCTTCTTCCCCTGTCTTCAAATCATCCTGAAATGAATCGTTCGATCGCTCGATCGATCGTGATGAGTTCCTTGATGAGTTACAGGATGAGTTCTGAGTGCCAGCCTGACACCATTGTTTGGACAGCTTGTCACCATATATGGTGCCAGCCTGACACTGAGTGCCAGCCTGACCCCTTTCTAGGATGGTGCCAGCCTGACACCATATCGGACGAGGAAGGATGGCAGTTGGTGGGCATGATGAAGCAGGACGGCAGGATAAAGGCCGAGGGAGGGGCTCCCTCCGAGAATCTGTCTTTCTCGTACGTCGCTGCCGAGTATCTGTCGCGTAAGGAGTGGAAAAAGGAATCGACAAAGGTGCTGCACCAGCACCTCGTCAACGACATCTTGGTTCCACGCTGGGGCGACAGGGTCGCTGTAAGGATCGAGCCGCCCAAGATCAAGGCATGGCTCCGGTCGCTGGCCTTGGAAAACCCCACTCGCTACAAGCTGAAGACTGTGATGGGCACCGTTTACACTTTTGCACAGTCCGAAGGGCTTCTACCACTCGGCGAACAGTACAACCCAGTGCGCTACGTCAAGGGCATCGAATCGACATCCGAATACGAGGCTGCAGTCCTGACACCAGAGCAGACGCTCAAGGTTCTGGAACAGCTTCAGCAGCCCGAGTACACCATGCTCGTGCTGGTGGCGGCTACCGGAATTCGGATGAGCGAAATGCTCGGCTTGAGATGGTCGGACGTGTACGAGAATCGCGGGGAGATTCGCATCCGGAGGACGTATGTTTACGGCAAAGTGGAACTGGGCGCGAAAACGAAGCTGTCAAAGTCAGCCGTGGCCATGCACCATTCGCTTGGGCAGCTTCTGAAGGATTGGCGTGCCGAGTCCGCCTACGCCTCGGACGACGATTTCGTGTTCGCCTCTCGCAGGCTCATGGGATGCAAACCGCGTCGGGGGTCTATGGTTGTGGCGGATCACCTCAAACCTGCTGCGGTCAGAGCCGGAGTGATCGAAGTCAAGGACGGCAAGACGTACATGGACGGCGAACTGGTCAAGCGGTTCGGCTTCCACACGTTTAGGCACTCGCTCACATCGTGGCTCATGGCGAACGACGAGAATCCGCAGATCGTTCGTGCGATGCTCAGGTGGACGAACCTCAACATGCTCAGCCAGTACACGCACGGCTTCAAGTCAGACAAGCTTGAGGCTCAGGGGGCTGTGCTGGGAAAGCTCATTCGGGAGCCGAAACGGGAGCCTGACGGTGTCGGTGGATCGTAAGTGCTTGAAAGAAATGGTAGGCACGAGGGGACTCGAACCCCTGACCTCTACCGTGTCAAGGTAGCGCTCTAACCAACTGAGCTACGCGCCTACGCGGTGGGACGGACTTATTCTAGCGGGCTGGCGCTATGTGGGCAAGTTCGCGATTGCTACGATCCGCAAGCGCCCGTGGACGAACAAACTTGCTTCACTGTTCGAAACTGCGGGGCCCCGAAGCCGACCTCAATCCTAGCTTGGTCATCTTCTTCGCCGCCAGAAGTGTCGATCGCGGAAGTCTCGATGCCAGTAGTTTCGTGGCCTATCGGTGTCCCAGGAGAAGGCGCCCTTGTGCACCGTGATCTGCGGTTTGCCATCGTCCCCCTCCAGAATAATGCTAACTATGTCGAAACGGCACGGCGGTGGCCGATCGCCGGGGAGGCGACGAACATATCGGCGAGCGACCGATAAGATGTGCCGCCGCTTGCTCCGATCGACTGCCGTCACGGGTGGCGCTAATCCCTCGTTCGTTCGGGTTTTCACCTCTATGAAGCAGAGGATGCCGTCGTCGTCCCATCCAATCAGATCAATTTCACCCCGGTCATAGGGCACACGAAAGTTCGCGGCAACGATTTTGTAGCCCAGGTCCCGCAAGTGCAGGTATGCCTCGAGTTCGCCGCGTTTGCCGGTCAGCAGATGTTTGGGCTTGCGCGCCGGTAAGAGACGGCTAGCGAATTCCAGACTGCGAATGACGAACTTGGTCAGCGACACCATGAGGCGAGTACGCCTCCGATAAGCCTGACTCTACTGGTTTCTGGTCTCTCCCGTTGTGATGCGCATCACTGAAAGTCGTGCTGGGGAGAGAAGAGCACGCCACCGTCCTTGGGAATTTCCGTTAACCTGGTTGCCAGTCGGAGACAAAGCCGTCAGAATCGAGGATGCGCCGGGTTGAGCTTGGCTTGTATGCCGGTTTGCGATAGTCGCCCGGCAGCCATGCCAACGTAGGTTCGGAGACCCACAGGAAAGGTGCGTGTGGAACATCTGGGAGTAGCAAACTTCTTTTTCGGAGTAGCCGCGTGAAGAGTCAATTCTGGACTGCGCCGAACCAGATCACACTGCTGCGCCTGATCTTCATCCCGTTTGTCATCATTACGGTGTTCGATGGGCAATGGCTTTGGGCGCTCGGCCTCCTGGTCGCGGCGGCACTCAGTGACGCCCTCGACGGACTGCTGGCGCGTGTTTTGCAGCAGCAAACCATGCTGGGGCAATATCTGGATCCCATCGCCGACAAGCTGTTGCTGAGTTCGCTATTTCTAGTGCTTTCGTTTGTCAAGAAGATCCCGTGGAAGTACACCATCCTGGTGTTCAGCCGCGACCTGTGCATTGTCGCCACCGCCATGGTTTTGTATGCCACCGTCGGGTTCCGCGACTTTCGGCCCAGCATTTATGGCAAGCTGAACACCGGTTGTCAGATCGCCGCAGTTTTCTTCGTTGTTCTGGCACAGGTGCTGCGCGTGCCTTGGGTGCTGTACCTGCAAACGCTCTTTCTCTACGCAACCTTTACGTTCGCGACCATCTCGGGTGTTCATTATGTTTTGATCACGGGACACCGCTTACGCAAACAGGACCAAAAACCGGCCGCCTAGCGCGACGCCAGAGCGCGGCAAGCTGACCTCGGCTGCGGCCATTTTATGACCACCGATCGCAATCACCGTCTGCAAGTGATCGTCGCGTTCGCCTTGGTGTACCTGTTCTGGGGCTCGACCTACCTGGCAATCGGAATTGCCGACGACGAGCACCTTCCTCCCGCGGTGATGTGCGCTCTGCGATTTCTGATCGCCGGCCCGCTGATGCTGGCCGCGTGTGCTGCCTTGGGCCGCAGCATCCGCATTACCTGGACGGAAGGAGTGCGGCTGGCCACCATCGGCTGCTTGTTACTGGTGGGCGGCAACGGAGGTCTGGCCTGGGCCGAGCAATGGGTCCCTACGGGACTGGCAGCGCTGATCGTAGCGATTACGCCAATCTGGTTTATGGTGCTGGAGACCTTCGTCTTCCGCGGAGACCGGCTTTCGCGCCGCGGTTTGATCGGGCTGGCGCTGGGCATCGCGGGTATTGCCATTCTCTTCTGGCCCAAGTTTGCGGACCGCACTACGCTTGGCACGATGCAACTGGTGGGTTCGTTCACACTCTTGCTGTCTTCCATGAGCTGGGCCATCGGCTCGGTGCTGTCGCGCAAGTGGCCAATGAAGGTTGACCCATTTGCCGCAACCGGCTGGGAAATGTCGTTTGCCGCGATCGGCAATGTCCTGGTCGCATTGGCGACGGGCCAGCAGCATCGCATTGTGCTGACTTCTCGCGCACTAATGGCGGTGCTCTACCTGGTGGTTTTCGGCTCGTGGGTCGGTTACACCGCGTACATCTGGTTGCTGAAGCACGTATCCACGCACAAGGTGGCGACGTACGCTTATGTGAATCCCATTGTCGCGGTTTTCCTGGGATGGCTGGTGCTGCGCGAGCGCTTCGATGGATACATATTCGCCGGGAGCGTCGTGATCATCGCCGCCGTGGCCTTGGTCACCACGGCAAAAGTTCACCGCCGCGAACCGGGTGAGCAAGCGGTGGGATTGCCCGAGCTCGAATCGGAGGTGTAGGGGTAGGCGCCTGGTCTGCCACCGCACTTCTTCGACCGTTGCCAGGCAGCGGTTTTTCTCGTACTCTGAAGGCGATGGAAGTACACTTCACCGCCGAGACGGAAAAGAAACTCAAAGACCTGTCCACGCAGAGCGGACGCGGGACTGACGACCTGGTTGAGGACGCAATGGCGGGATACTTTGACGAAGTGCTGCAAGCGCGGGAGATGCTCAACAGCCGCTATGACGACCTGAAAAGCGGCAGGGTGAAGCCCATTTCCCGCGACGAGGTGATTGCCCACTTCCGCGAAAAGAGCGACGCCGCTCGCCGGACGCCGTTCGGTTCATGATCACGTATGATCTTCACCCGCAAGTCCGCCTTGACCTTGACGAGATTTGGGAATTCATTCGCAGGGATAATCTCGACGCCGCCGACAAAGTGATTGCGGATATTTTGGCGAGCATCGACGTGCTGACCACTTTTCCCAATCGAGGCCACAAACGCCCGGACCTCACGTCACGCCCCTTACGGTTTATTTTGGTGCGTGACTACCTGATAGCCTACGCGCCAGAAGAAAAGCCGCTGTGGATCGTCGCGGTGATGCACGGACGGCGCAGCCCCCGCTTGATGGCCGCGATCCTTAGAGACAGGGAGTAATTTGTAGCGACCACAGGCAACGTGAAAAGTACCGTACAACGGGTTTCGATGACTCTGAACCGCAGGATAGGATCTGGATTTCCTGTGCTTCCCCGGAACTGAAGCCTACTTCCGCCTCCACCGCACCCCGTCTTTGGTGTTTTCCAGGATGATGCCGTTCTGTCCCAACTGCGCCCGGATGGCGTCGGAGCGCAGGAAATCGCGGCTTTTGCGCGCCTGCGAGTGCTCGGCGACGAGTCGTTCGACCTCGGCATCGGAAAGTGCCGCAGCTTTGGCAAGCTCGGCCGTCTGCGGGCTGATCTTGTCCTCCAGGCCTTCCATCTTTGCCCATTCGACGGTTGCGCGCACCTTGGCGGCATCGTCGTCCTTCAGCACAGCGAAGATCTCTTCGAATTCTTCGAGAACCCTGAGCAGTTGAGGTACGTTGGCTTTCCGGACTTCCCCGGCATCGGCGGCTGCGTTTACGTCCCTCACCATGTCGAAGACGGCGCCCAACGCGCGCGCCGTGTTCAAGTCGTCGTCCAACCCGGCGCGCATTTCGGCCGAAGTCCTCTCGGCGATTTCGGCGATGATCACATTGCCGTCATCGGCGAACTGCGAAGTCTCCAGCCGCAGCTTGAAGTTGCGCAGACGCTCAACCGAATTGGCCGCCTGGGTCAGCCCGTCGAAGGTGAAGTTGAGCTGTTTGCGGTAAGGGACCGACATCAGCAGAAAGCGGATGGACGATGGCTTGTGCCCCATCAAAATGAGATCGCGGACGGTGAAGAAATTGCCCGCGCTCTTGGCCATCTTTTCGCCTTCCACCAACAGGAAGCGCGCATGCACCCAAACGTGCACGAATGGTTTGCCGGTCAGCGCCTCCGATTGCGCGATTTCATTTTCATGATGCGGAAAGATGAGGTCTTCGCCCCCGGCATGAATGTCGAAGCTCTCGCCGAGGTATTTCATCGACATTTGCGAGCACTCGATGTGCCAGCCGGGGCGACCGGGGCCGATCTCGGTCTCCCATTGCGCCTCGCCCGGTTTCGGCGCCTTCCAAAGCGCGAAGTCGCGGGCGTTGTCCTTGTCGTATTCGTCCACGTCCACCCGCGCGCCGTCGTTCATCCCGGCGAAATCCTTCTTCGAGAGCTTGCCGTACTCCGGAAATTTTGCGATTCGGAAGTAGTAGGAGCCGTCATCCGTCCGGTAGGCAAAGCCCTTCTCCTCAAGGCCCTTGATAAAGTGGGCCATCTCCTGAATGTGGTCGGTGGCGTTCACCAGGAATTCGGGATGCTGAATGTTCAGCGCGTCGGCATCTTCCAGAAACGTCTGCTTGTACTTCTTGGTGTAGTCCTGGACGCTGACACCCAGCGCGGCGGCGTTGCGGATGATCCTGTCGTCCACGTCGGTAATGTTCATCACGTGCTTCAGCTTGTAGCCACTCTGCTTCAGAAATCGCCGCAGCGTGTCCACCACGATGAAGGTGCGGAAATTGCCGATGTGACCGTAGTCGTAAACCGTAGGGCCGCAGGCGTACATGCGGACCAGATCGTCTTCCAACGGATGGAACTCCTCGACTTTTCCGGACAGAGTGTTAAACAGCTGAAGCGGCATGGACCTTCCCTGTGCAGGTGGAGAATCTTGATTGTAGGGGGCTGAGAGAAATCTAATCAAGGGCTGTTCTATCATTGTTCGCGGAAGCCGGCATTCCAGAAAGTGGAAGTGGCGGCCCGCGAACTTATGGAGTATCCAATGCCGGACGCAACAGAAAGTGCGGTTCAACCGGGCAAGACCGCGTTTCACTCGATGACTCGCGAAGAGTTGCTGCTGGCGCTCCAGATGTTTGCCAAGAACTGGCTGGCCCATGACGGTTGCTGGTTCCTGGCGGCGGAGGAAAGTCTGGGCATGGATGCCGCCATCGAGTTGGACACGGCGGCATGGCAGCGGTTCGCGGCGGCTGAGGCAAACCGCATTATGACGACGTTCGGCATTCCCCCTGCGGGCGGATTGGGAGCGCTGGAACGGGCTTTGGGCTTGCGGCAATACAGCTTGATCAACTCTCAGCGGACCGAGTGGTCGCAAGACGGCACACGCCTGCGGCTCTTCATGGATGTTTGCCGAGTCCAGGAAACCCGGCGGCGCAAGGGACTTCCCGATTTCCCCTGCACGCCCGTCGGCACCGTGGAGTTCGAGACTTTCGCCCGCACCGTGGACCCGCGTATTCACACGACGTGTCTGCACTGCCCACCGGAATCCCCGGACGGCAAATATTGCGGCTGGGAGTTCAGGCTGTGATGGTTCTTGTCCGATCCACTTAGGCAGTCCGCCGGGGCCGTGGCAGGCCGATCTTTTGGGGGTTACGCCACGCTTCGAAGGCGACTATAATCAGGCCAGGAGTATCGCTTTGGCCAGCCGCCTGAACCAGCCGAACGCCTTTGCTGCCGCCTCCAATTCGGGGTTCGGCGTAGGTGTGCGTGCAACCTGGTCACGTGCGATCTCCGACCCCACCAAATCCAAAGGCGGTTGGGGACCTCGGGTTCCTGCCCGCGCAGATTCCAAGCTAGCGCCCTGTATGGCCCGTCCCAACCTCTTCTCCGGCGACTAGCTAGCTTCCGTCTTTCCGTCGGCCTCCCGCGCCGTCCCAGTCCAACCAGATTGCAGTCGCGGGCTGACAGAAACTCCGGCACCCGCCGCGGCGGGCCGCAAGTCTTTCGCAGGAGAAACATCATGACCACAGATACTCTGACGCACGTTGCCGGTCCGAACATCAAGACCACTCTGCCCGGCCCCAATGCCCGGCGCATTCTCGAAGGCGATCAGCGCTATGTTTCGCCGTCCTACACTCGTTCGTATCCCATGGTCGCCAAGCGTGGGCGTGGCGTCATCGTCGAAGACGTGGATGGCAACGAGTTTCTCGATTTTTCTGCCGGTATCGCGGTGACCTCCACCGGACATTGCCATCCGGAAGTCGTGGCCGCCATCCAGAAGCAGGCGGCCGAACTGATTCACATGTCGGGCACCGACTTTTACTACGAGAGCATGGTGACCCTGGGCGAGCGTCTGTCGAAGGTCGCGCCTATGAAAGGGCCGCACAAGATTTACTACGGCAACTCGGGCGCGGAGGCCATCGAAGCTGCGCTGAAGCTGGCGCGGTACCACACGAAGCGGCAGAACATAATCGCGTTCTACGGGGCATTCCACGGACGCACCATGGGCGCTCTGTCGCTGACGGCTTCAAAGCCGCAGCAGAAGCGCCGCTTCTCGCCGATGGTCCCCGGTGTTACCCACGTTCGCTATCCCGATGTGTATCGCGGATGCGTGGGTGGAAGCCAGGAAGCGGAGGCGTTCGCGCTAGGCTGCGCCCGCTTTATCGAAGAAAAATTGTTCAAGACGACGCTGCCTCCGGAGGAAGTGGCCGCGATTTTTGTGGAGCCGATTCAGGGTGAGGGAGGCTACGTTGTCGCGCCGACGATATTCATGCAGGAGCTGCGGCGCATCTGCGATCGCCATGGCATTCTGCTGGTCGCCGACGAAGTGCAGTCGGGGGCGGGGCGCACCGGCAAGTGGTGGGCCATTCAGCACACCGGCGTCGAGCCTGACATCTTTTGCAGCGCCAAGGGGATTGCCAGCGGGATGCCGCTCGGCATCATGATGTCAAAGGCGGAAATCATGGACTGGGTGCCGGGTTCGCACGCTTCGACGTTCGGCGGGAACCCAGTGTCCATTGCGGCTGCGCTTGCCACCATGGACATTCTGGAACGTGAAGGCATCAAGAATGCCGAGCTAGTGGGAAAGCACATCATGCAGCGCATCGCCGATTGGCCGCAGCGGCTCGATCTGGTGGGCGACGTCCGCGGACGCGGCCTGATGATCGGAGTCGAGATCGTCACCGACAAGAAAGCCAAGACGCAAGGCGGCGCGGAACGCGATCGCATCGTCGAGCTCGCCTTCGAGCGCGGCGTCCTGCTGCTGGGATGCGGACCGAACAGCATTCGCATCGCTCCTCCGCTTATCGTGACCAGTGAGCAAGCCGACATCGCCATGGATGTGTTGCAAGAATGCATTGCGATCGCCGGCAAGGAGCGCCACAGCTAGAGCAGTTCCCGAGGCGTTTGACCGTCCGTACAGGAATACTGTACGCTTTGGTTGGAGGCCAAATCGTCATGCCTGTGGAGACCACCTACACCAGTTTGCGGCAACGGCTGGCTTCGGTGCTTGACCAGGTTGCCAACGATCACGACGTTGTCATTGTGCGCCGCCGCCACGCCAAGGATGTCGCCTTGGTTCCAGCCGAGGAGCTGACCAGCCTGCTGGAGACAGCACACCTGCTGCGCTCCCCGAAGAACGCCCAGCGCCTGCTGGCGGCCTTGCGGCGCGCCACTCGCGGAAAGGGCAAGCCGGAATCGCTGGACAAGCTGCGGCGGGAGATGGGACTTGGCTCGGCCGGTTGAGCGGCACGCGGTGTTCCAGCCTGAGTTTCGCGAGGACTTGAAGTATTGGGTGAAAAACGACCGGAAAGCAGCGCTTCGAATTCTGGAACTGGTGGAAGCGGTGCTGAACGACCCGTTCACCGGTATTGGCAAGCCGGAACCCTTGAAGTTTGCGCTGGCAGGTTGCTGGTCGAGGCGCATCACGCAAGAGCACCGGCTCGTCTACCGGGTCAGCGAGGGCCGCGTCGATTTCCTGCAGGCACGCTACCATTACTGAGTCGCAAGAATCGTCTGAGCGGCGCCGTGTTCCCGCCGCCCTGCCCGCTCACTTCTTTGCCGCTGATTCCGGTTCGCCCACCCGCTTGGCCACTTTGAACGTCAACTTGTGATCCTTCTTGTCCGCGTCCACGACGACATGGTCGCCGTGCAGCACTTCGCCATCGAGGATCTTCATGGCCAGCGCATCCTGCACCAGGCGCTGGATGGCCCGCTTCAGCGGACGCGCGCCGTAGTTCGGATCGTAGCCCTCGGTAAAGATCAATTCCTTCGCTTTCGCGGTCAGCTCCAGGCTGATCTTGCGATCGGCCAGCAGCCTGCGCAGGTCTTCCAGCCGCAGATCCACGATCTTGGTCAACTGCTCTTTGCCGAGCGGATTGAAGATGACAATATCGTCCACGCGATTGAGGAACTCGGGCTTGAAATGGGCCCGCAGCGCCTCCATTACCCGCTGGTGCACTTCGGCGACCTGCTCCGGTGAGCGCTCTCCGAGGTCTTGCAGGTAACTGGAGCCCATGTTCGACGTCATGATGATGATGGTGTTCTTGAAATCGACGATGCGGCCCTTACCGTCGGTGAGGCGGCCATCGTCCATGATTTGCAGGAAGACGTTGAACACGTCGGGATGCGCCTTCTCGATTTCGTCGAACAGCACCACCGCGTATGGCCGGCGCCGTATCGCTTCGGTCAACTGCCCGCCTTCGTCGTAACCGATGTAGCCCGGAGGCGCGCCGATGAGCCGCGACACGGAGTGCTTCTCCATGTACTCCGACATGTCGATGCGAACCATGGCGTGCTCGTCATCGAAGAGGAATTCCGCCAGCGCCCGCGCCAACTCGGTCTTGCCGACACCGGTCGGTCCGAGGAAGATGAACGAACCAATCGGACGGCGCGGATCGCTCAGGCCGGCGCGTGAACGCCGGATAGCGTTGGCCACGCTCTGAATCGCCTCGTCCTGTCCAATAACGCGCTGCCGCAGACGGTCTTCCATGGTGACCAGCTTCTTTACTTCGCCTTCCAGCATCTTCGACACCGGAATGCCGGTCCATTTGCTGACGATCTTGGCAACGTCTTCCTCGTCCGCCTCTTCCTTCAACATGCGCGACTGCTTGCCGTCCATCGCCGCGCCAAGCTTCTTGACCTCGGCTTCGAGCTGCGGCAACTCGCCATACTTGATTTGCGCGGCGCGATTGTAGTCGCCCTTGCGCGTGGCGTCCTGCTCCTCCAGCTTCAGGCGCTCGATGCGCTCCTTGGCCTCGCGCACCTTGGCGATGGCTTCCTTCTCCTGCTTCCAGCGCGCCTTCAGCGCGTTGGATTCCTCTTTGATGTGCGCCAGCTCTTTCTCCAGGGCCGCCAGCCGTTCGCGCGAGTTCGGATCGTCTTCGCGCTTCAGCGCCTGGCGCTCGATTTCGAGCTGTGTCGCCCGGCGCTCCAACTGGTCGATCTCGGTCGGCATGGAGTCGATCTGGATGCGCAGCGAAGCCGCGGCCTCGTCAATCAGGTCGATGGCTTTGTCGGGCAGAAAACGGTCGGAGATGTAGCGATGCGACAGCGTTGCTGCCGCCACAATGGCCGAGTCCTTGATGCGGACGCCGTGATGAACTTCGTATTTCTCCCGCAGACCGCGCAGGATGGCGATGGTGTCCTCGACGTTGGGCTCGCCGACATAAACAATCTGGAAGCGGCGCTCCAGCGCGGCGTCTTTCTCGATGTACTTGCGATATTCGTTCAGCGTGGTGGCGCCAATGGCGCGCAACTCACCGCGCGCCAAAGCGGGCTTCAGCATGTTGGAAGCGTCAATTGCGCCCTCAGCCGCACCGGCTCCCACCAGCGTATGCAGCTCGTCGATAAACAGAACGATCTGCCCTTGCGACTGCTCAATCTCTTTCAGCACCGCTTTCAGCCGGTCTTCGAATTCGCCGCGATATTTCGCGCCGGCCAGCATCGCGCCCAGGTCGAGCGAGACCACGCGCTTGTTCTTTAACTGCTCGGGAACGTCGCCGGAAACAATGCGCTGCGCCAAACCTTCAACGATCGCAGTCTTACCGACGCCCGGTTCACCGATCAGCACCGGGTTGTTCTTCGTCCGGCGCGAGAGCACCTGGACCACGCGGCGCACTTCCTCGTCGCGCCCAATCACGGGATCGAGTTTGCCCTGGCGGGCGAGCTCATTGAGGTCCTTGGCGTAACGCTCCAGCGCCTGGTACTTCGCCTCAGGATTCTGGTCGGTGACCTTTTGATTGCCGCGAACCGAGGTCAGCGCGCGCAGAATGTTGTCGTACGTTGCGCCCGCGCTGGCGAGGATCTGCTGGGCTGCATCGCGCTTCAGTTTCGTGAGGGCCAGCAGCAGGTGCTCGGTGGAGACGTACTCGTCCTTGAAGTTGGCTGCCTCTTTGAAGGCGTTTTCCAGCATCTGCGAGGCGGCATCGGAGAGATGCGCCTGCGTGGCGCCGCTGCCCGAGACTTTCGGCAGACGGTCGATCTCGCGCATGGCCTCGGCCTGCACCGTGGGCACATGCAGTCCGACGCGCTCCAGCAGAGGCGGGACGATGCCTTCGCGGTCTTCCAGCAGCGCGGCCAGAATATGTGCCGGCTGCAGCTCAGGGTTGCCGTGCTCGCTGGCAAGATCGTTCGCCCGCTGCATCGCCTCCTGCGCTTTCACGGTTAATTTGTCCCAACGAATTGCCATGGGTAACTCCAGTTGTCAGTAGCCAGTAGTCAGTAGTCAGAAAATGCCGGAAGTCGATACTGGCGTCAAACGCTCCTAATCACAATCGTAATCTCTTACTCGGGCTGCGGACGGTCAGAAATAACTGCCCACTGGCTACTGGCTACTGACAACTGCTTCTTCAGGCAACCTGCCCCTTGGTTGTGCCGTGGGTCTGGCTCTCCGGCTTCTTACCTTCGATAGCTTTCTGGCTGCCTACGTTGACCTTGATCTGCTTCGGCTTGGCTTCGGCGCGCTTGGCCAGCCGGATGGTCAACACGCCGTTGTCGTAGTCGGCGTGAATGTCGTCGGTGTTCACGGTGTTGGGCAGGGTGAACGAGCGGCTGAAGCTGCCATAGCGGCGCTCCACCCGACGGAAGTTCTCTTCCTTCTCTTCCTTCTCGAACTTGCGCTCGCCACTGACGGTCAAAACGTTGTTTTCCACCCGGATATCCAGGTCTTTCTCGTCGATGCCAGGCACTTCCAGCTTCAACTGGATGCTCTGCTCATCCTCGTAGATATCAACCGGGGGAGCAAATGCGCCAGCGGTCAGCGACTCTTCGCGCCCGCCGCCATACTGCTCTTCAAACAGACGGTTCATGCGTTGCTGCAAAGCATTCAATTCACGGAACGGGTCCCAACGGGTCAAAACAGTCATGATTCAATCCTCCGAACAAAAATTTTGCTCTTTATGACCTTCGCTAAGTTCGATGCATAACTTAGCAAGAAGGAATCATAAAATATGAGTGTATTGTTGTCAAGTAGCAAGTACTGGTTGGGGACTGCCGGATAACTAAAATTAAGCTAAACGGTAGATATTAAATAGGTTGATAGACAATTCTGATCTTGAGTTGCTTAAGCCATACCGCCAAAGCAAACCGCGCCCTATCACAGCACTTGGCAAATGAGGCATTTAAGGTAGGCGGTTTCCGGCACGTTTAACAGGATCGGATGGTCGCGCGACTGGCTGCGCTCTTCCAGAATGCGCACTCGGCGGCCGGCATCCGCAGCGGCAGAGCCGAGCATCGCCAGGAACTCACCCTCGCTGACGTGGAACGAACATGAGCAGGTGACGAGAATGCCGCCGGGCCGCAGCATCTTCAGGGCGCGGAGATTCAGCTCTTTATAGCCGCGCAGCGCGGTGGGCACCGCGCGCTTGGTCTTGGCGAACGCCGGCGGATCGAGAACGATGGTGTCGTACTGCCGGCCTGCGGTAGCGTAGTCCTTGAGCAGGTCGAAGGCGTTGGCCTCGATCCATTCGATCTCGCGGCAGCGGTGAGCGGCGCGATTGAGCTGTTCGTTGCGTTCCGCCACTTCCAGCGCCGGACGCGACGAGTCCACCGCGGCGACGGTGGTGCACACTCGCGCCAGGTGCAGCGCAAATCCCCCCTGATAGGTGAAGCAGTCGAGTGCGTCGCCGTGAGCGTAGCGTGCCGCGGCGGCGTGGTTCTCGCGCTGATCGAGGAAGGCGCCGGTCTTCTGCCCGCCCAGTCCGTCGAAGTAGAAACGGACTCCGTTCATGGTGAAGATGGTGCTGGACCGCTCGCCACGCACCAGTTGCGACTGGCGCGGCGGCAATTGCTCCAGTTCGCGAGTGTGTGGATCGACGCGCTCGACGACGCTGGCCTGGGGAAAGCGTTCGGCGATCGCGTCGAGGACCGTCTGCCGCAGCTCCAGGCGATCGAAAGCCTGGGTCAGCGCCTGCATGGAAAGCACATCGTTGTACTTGTCGAGGATGAGCCCGGGCAGCAGGTCTGCCTCGCTGAAGATCACGCGGTAGGAATCGGTGTCGCGCGCCACTTGCTCGCGGAAGCGTACTGCGGCGGCAATGCGTTCCCGCAAGAGCGATGTGAGCTGCGCCTCGCTGATTTCGTCGCCAGTGAGGAGGCGGATCGCAATCTGCGATGCACTGCTGTAGAGCGCTGAACCCAGGCGACGCCCACGCTCATCGTGCACATGTACCAGCGAGCCGGGGGGAGCCTCAGCGGGCGGCACCAGATCGGAGCGATAGACCCACAAGTGTCCGCCGCGCAGGCGCGCGGCGCCGCGATGGTTGACGGTTATGACTGGAATGGAGTTGGCCAGAGCGTCCTCGCGAGGATCCAAGGCCTATCTTACGCGGAATGATGGGTCACGACTGATCAGTCCTCCCAGATGCAAAATGGTCACAGGGGTGCCACGTCGCCGCTCTGTAAGGCTCCGGCAATTCAGTTGCGCGGCGTATCAGCCAAATAGAAAGACAATTCCTTCATCGGATAATGCTTTCGATTGCGCGTCCACAGTTCGGCATGGTTCAGCACTGCCGCGGATGCGATGAGTGCATCGCCTAGTTCGAGACCGTGACTCTTGTTATATTGCCGGAGATAATCACCGGCCTGGCGGCCTGTTTCTGCGTCAATGGCAGCGCAGAGCAGCGTACGAAAGAGGTCGTCGAGCACGTCATGTTCGCGCGGGCGTACACCTGCCCAAAGTTCCGCGGCACTTACTGGCGAGTACAGGATAGGACTGTCGGATTGGCTTAAGTCCGTCCACCTCGACAGAATATCCTCGTCCTTCGCGCGAGAAACCTCGATGAGAATGTCCGAATCTACCAGTACCGTCACAGTTTTCCTAGCCGTTCAAGCCGGCTGCCGCGGCGCAACCGGCGCACGTACTCGACCGCATTAGAGAATTCAGGGCGATCCTTCCGTATTCCCACGAAGGCCTGCATGGCCGCCCTGCGTTCGTCCAGCTTGCCTAGATACCGCTCCCGAGCAGCTTGCCGCACCAGATCGGAGACGGTTGTCCCCTCGCTGCGCGCGCGGGCGTGGAGGGCGTGCCAGAGATCATCGTCGAGGTATAGCTGGGTTCTCTTCATGATGTATAGTATACATCATCATTGCTCATGCCGGCTTCATGGGTACGCATTCTTAGGAGTGAAAAGCAAATGTCTTCCACCCTAGTTTGATAGAGGGTTCCAGTTCACTGCGTAGCAGCTTCGTCGGCTTGGATATCTTCTGCCTGTGGATGATCAGCCTTGGCTTTGAGGGGCTTCGCCTCTTCCGCTTTGGGCGGCGGGAGGACGTAGTACAGAATCCGGTTGCAGTAAAAGCAGGTGATGATCTGCTCGTTGCTCGTGACTTCCTGGAACACCTGCGGGCGCAGCCGGACCCGGCAGGCCGAGCAACTTTCATCTTCATGAACAGGCGCCGTGGCGGAGCCGCGCAGCTTAAGTACCCGGTCGTAATGGTTGAGGCTTTCCTCGGCGACTCCGGAACGCAACTCCTTACGCGTCGCGCTCAACTCGGCGAGCTGCTTTTCGTCCTCAGCCGTCTGCGCCCGGGCGTGGTCTTTCTCTTTTTCATTGGCAGCGGTGTCGGCCTTCAGCGCGGCCTCAGCCTGTTTGATCGTTTCTTTGCGCGCGTCGGTGGCGACCATGATTTCCAGGATTTTGTCTTCCAGCTTGCGGATTTCGGACTCGGCAAACTGGATCTCGTGATTCAGCGCCCGGTACTCGTCGTTGGTTTTGACCTTCAGCGACTGGTCGCGGTACTTGCTGATCTTCTCCTGCTGGTCCTTGATGTCGGACTCGTGCTTGCGGCGAGCGATCTCATCGGCCTTCATTCCGGCCTGGGCGGCCTCGAGTTGGGCTTTGGAACCGGCGAGTTTGGCCTCGATCTGCGCCACCTGCTGGGGCAGGGCGGCGACCTCGGCCTTAAGCGCGGCAATCCGGGAATCGACCTCTTGCAAGTCGATCAGCTTTTGCAGATCGGAATTCATCTGGACCCCAGGGGAACCTGCTGGGATTCTAGCACGCAGAAACCAGGCCCCTGGCCAGCCGTCACCTTGCCGGACTAAGGTTTTCGGTCTATTGAGACAATGCTGCGGGCTTGTGACCGGTGCCGTCCCTAAAGGGACTCAGTTAGATTTCCCACTCGATCGCGGGCTTACGCCCACGGCTAAAACAAATATCGCCGCTTGCGCGGCTTGATCCCAGCAATCGCCACATGGACCCACCCTCCTGATATAAACTTTCCCGCTACAGATTTTCTTCGTCGGAGCTAACGTGAAATCACGGTTTGCTGCATTCGTCTGCTGTGTCCTGTCCGCTTCATTCTTGGTTGCGCAATCGGTTTCATCTCCTGCATCACAGGAGTCACAAACCAAGAAAGAGCTGACGATTGAAGAGATGTTCAAGCCTGGCGGCATACTCGGCCGCGGTCCGGAAGATGTGAAGTGGAGTCCCGATGGCTCCAAGGTTTCTTTCGTGCAACGCGACGACAGCGGCGAACACGGAGCGCTGTATTACGTGGATGTAACCACGAGGGGCAAGCCGGCCGTGCTGGTGGCGAGCGAGAAGCTGGCATCGTTGGCTCCGCCTACCAGCGCCATCAAGGACGAACGCAAGAAGGAAGCGGCCCAGCGTTATTCCCTGGCCGCCTATCACTGGTCGCCCGATTCCAAGAAGTTGCTGTTTGACTCCATGGGGCAACTTTGGCTTTACAGCTTGGACAGCGGCACCGCCGTGCAGATCACGAGCAGCTCCGACGCCGCCGTCGATCCTAAGTTCTCGCCGGATGGAAGCCGCATCTCGTATGTGCGCAAGCACAACCTTTATGCGCAGCCGCTGGACGGGGGGAGCGAACGAACTCTAACCAAAGATGGCGACGACAACCTGCTAAACGGGGAAGTCGACTGGATCTACGAGGAAGAGCTGTACACCCGCAGCAATTACTTCTGGTCTCCGGACGGCAAGCAGATCGCATTTCTCCAGATGAACGAGAAGGAAGTGCCCACCTATCCCATCACCGACTGGATGCCCACCCATGCCACCGTGGACCAGGAGAAGTATCCTCAGCCCGGCGATCCGAACCCCAAAGTGCGCTTGGGCGTGGTGGGCTCCGATGGAGGCAAGATCAAATGGATTAACGCGGGAACGGGCAGCGACGTGCCGCTGTCCGACAGTCCCGATGCTCTGGTTCCCCGCTTCGGATGGGTGCGCGACGGCGTGCTGTGGGCGATGGCTCTTAACCGCCTGCAAAACCGGCTGGACTTGTATTTTGTGGATGTCAAGAACAGCAAGTGGACGCTAATGATGACCGAGACCACCGACGCCTGGATCGACATGCATCCGGAGGTGGATTTCCAGACTTTGACCTCTGGTGATCGCTATTTGTGGACGAGCTGGCGCGACGGGCACAACCACATATACCTGTACCAGTTCGATAAGCAGAAGCCGCTCAGCAGCGCGGCAAGAATGGTCACTCAACTCACACATGGCGACTGGGAGGTCGAGAGCATTGCTGGCGTCGATGAAAAGCAGGGCGTGGTGTATTTCTCGGCTAACGAGGGCGATTGGCGGCAGACGAACCTCTACGCCGTGGGACTGGACGGGCAGAACTTCCGCCGCATCTCGAAGGGAAATGGATCGCACTCTACGGACTTCGATCCCAGCACCTCCAAGTATTACGTGGATCGTTACTCGTCGCTGAGCACATCGCCGACCGTTTCGCTGTGCGCCGTCGATGGCGCCTGCAATACGTTTTGGAGTGGGCGCAGCCTCGACGCCTACAATCTGCTGACCCCGAAGTTCGTGGACTTCAAGGCCGCCGACGGCACAACCACTTTGCAAGGCGTGATCCTGCTGCCGGAGAGCGGGCCGATGATGGCGAACGGCAAAGCGCCGCTCATCGTCAATCCCTATGGCGGGCCAGCAGCGCAGACGGTGCGCGATGCCTGGGGTGCAATCGACCTATTCGACCAGGTCCTGGCACGGCAGGGGTTCGCGATTCTAAAAGTTGACAACCGCGGCATGGGCGGACGCGGCAAGGCCTTCGCCATGGCCATCCAACACAACTTCGGCGAGACCGAGCTCAGCGATCAGATGGCCGCGGTGAAGCAGGCGCTGCAACAGTTTCCGCAACTGGATGGGAACCGGCTCGGATTCTGGGGCTGGAGCTACGGCGGATATTTCACGCTCTACACGCTGGAGCACACCGACATGTTTAAGGGTGGAGTTTCAGTGGCGCCAGTAACAGACTGGCGCAATTACGATTCAATCTACACCGAGCGCTACATGGGCCTGCCGAACGAGAACCAGGAGGGTTACAGGAAGAGCTCGCCGGTGAACTTCGCGGCAAATTTGCACGGCGACCTGCTGGAGGTGCACGGCACCAGTGACGACAATGTCCACATGCAGAACACCATTCAAATGGTCAACGCGTTCATCAACTCCGGCAAGCAGTTCGAGCTGATGATGTATCCCAGCAAGACTCACGGCATCGCGGGGTTCAAGGCGCGTACGCATCTGTTTCATCTGATCGAGGACCACTTCGAGCAGATACTAGCGCCAGGGAAGTAGGACTGCAGAAAAGCCACTTCCACATTTGTCTTCATGCGATTTGTTACTTCACAGGCTGGTGTGGACTCCTCACGTTCCGGCAACTTGGGCTTTGGTGAGCGCCGATGGAACCAGTCCTTGTGAAATGAGAACGCTCCGGTCGATACCTCTAAGAACCTCCTGCATCAACCCAAAGCAGGTAGACTCCGTGGGGTCGAAGTAAGAGCTATGTACGCTGATTCCGCCGACCGTGGGAGCAATCAATTGCGAGCAATCTATATCCCAAACATTGTCGGGGACGGGGTAGGTACGATCCAAGCCGCTTCTTCCCAGCCGTCTCTTGCCGAAATGTTTCAGGCCGGCCGAGGCTCCCAAAACGGCATCACGTCCGCTGTACAACGCGGTCACACGATAGGTTAGATTTGCTATTCCCTCTCCGTTACCCGCGGTAACAACCTCCCCACTGCCGAAAAGATCGTTGTCGACGTCCGCGGCCACCATGAGCGCCTCCTGGATCAGGCTGACCAGCAGAGGACGGTTTTTTTGCGTCCAGGCAAAGTTCATGGCATTTTCCAACACATAGTTCCCCATGCTGTGAGCGATCACCGAAGTCTTGGCCTTGCAGGCGTTCTGCACATCGGCTGCTCCGGCAACTTGCTTCATCAGCATCCAGTCGTAGAGGTCACTCATCACATTGGCAAAGTCCTGCGCTGCCTGGCGAGCCTCGGAGCGATCGGGGAGATAGCCAAACACGTACCCCTTCGATGGCCAATCGAATGAAATGCACTCACCCAGGCTGTCCGGTCCGGAATAAAGGTTGTTGACTACCTTTTGGTAGAGCGCCATGGCATTTGGCCAAGCTTCATTAAAGCCATGGACGAAAAACGTAACCTGCTTCTGGTCCTTGGGAGCTGTCACCGCCGCAGATGGATATTGGTCGGTAATGGTTACAAGCAGCTGGCGGAACTGCTCCTTGGTAACTTGGGTCCAGGACGCTTTCAGGGTTGGGTCGGCCGTCACCGGAGCGGTCCAGAACGTCAGACTGGCAAAGTCGCCACCAAACCCGTCAGCTTCGAGGTTGCGATCGGTGATTAACCAATACATTTAGCCCTCCAACGAGTGAGACCGAGTGCCGCGGCTGAAGGATTACGCCAAAGCTTAGGGAAAATCAAGCTAAACTTCTTCGTCGTTGCAGAGAAATCCGCCTTGCCCTTTCGCCTCCCTTTCTGTTTGAATTCGAAGGCACTGATTCCACCACTCCTGGGAGCGTCACCCTGGCGAACCAAGTCTTCGCGCGCAAGTCTATCGACAAGCTGATCTCCGATTCCGAGGAGCCGGAACATCGCCTTAAAAAGACGCTGGGCCCGTGGTCGCTGACCGGCCTCGGCATCGGCGCCGTGATCGGCTCGGGCATCTTCACCGTGGTGGGAACGGCGATTGCCGGGCAGAAATTCAACACCTCGTCCATCCTGAACGCGCCCGTAGCCGACTACCTGGTGCATCATGCGGCCACGCTGGGCCGGCCCGGAGCGGGTCCGGCATTGGCGATCTCTCTCGTGCTGGTGGCCATTGTCTGCGCCTTTACCGGGCTCTGCTATGCCGAACTGGCGTCCATGATCCCGATTGCCGGCAGCGCTTACACCTATACCTACGCCACCATGGGCGAGTTGATTGCCTGGATCATCGGCTGGGACCTCATCCTGGAGTACGCGGTCAGCAACATGGCGGTGAGCGTGGGCTTCGCCGCGCACATGGTGGCCACGTTCAGCTGGTTCGGCTGGCATCCCGCGCTGCGCTGGATCACCCCCGCATACTTGCCTGGCGGCCTCACCGACTTGCAAAACAACGTGCTCTACGCCCCGGGCTGGCACTTTGGCTTCAACCTTCCGGCGTTTCTGATCGTCATGTTGCTGACGGTGGTGCTGGTGCGCGGCATTCGCGAATCGGCCGAGACCAATAATGTCATGGTGATCCTGAAGATCGCCGCCATCCTGGCCTTCGTGTTCGTGGGGATGCGATTCATTCATCCCGCCAACTATCACCCGTTCGCGCCGCAGGGCTGGCCCGGCGTGCTGACTGGCGGCTCGATCATCTTCTTCACCTATATCGGATTCGACTCGGTGTCCACCGCGGCCGAGGAGGCGCGCAATCCCCAGCGCGACCTGCCCATCGGAATTATTGCCACGCTCATCGTCTGTACCGTGCTCTACATTGCGGTTGCCGTAGTGCTGACCGGCATCGTTCCCTGGCAGACTTTGATTGACGACGCCGCGCCGGTGGTCAACAGCATGAGCAAGCTGGCGGGAACCACGAAGTCAGCGCTACTGCACTGGACGGAGCTGGCGGTCCTTTTCGGCGCGATGATGGGCATGATCTCGTCGCTGCTGGTGTTCCAACTGGGACAGGCGCGGGTTTGGTTCTCGATGTCGCGCGACGGCTTGCTGCCCAAATTGTTTAGCCGTGTGCATCCGCGATTTCGCACGCCGGCTACCGCAACTTGGATCGCAGGATTCCTGGTGGGGATTCCCGGCGGCATTCTCGACATTGGCACGCTCTCGGATTTGTCGAACATCGGTACGCTGTTCGCGTTCGTCCTGGTTTCGATTGGCGTCATCATCCTGCGCTACAAGCAGCCGGAGCGGCACCGCGGATTCCGCGCTCCGGGCGGGCTGGCGGCGCCAATCCTCAGCGTAGTGTTTTGCGTGCTGCTGATGGCCGGCCTGCCGATTTTGACCTGGCTGCGCTTTTTCGTGTGGCTGATTATCGGATTGACGGTGTACGTGCTCTACAGCCGCCACCGCAGCGAGTTCAGTCCGCGCCAGCTCGGGCCCGTGCTCAACGCGCCGAACAAGTCGTAGCATCTCGGGTACTCGCATACCCCATGACGAAATCGCCCCATCTTACTGATTCCGCCAACGACTTCATCTTAGGACTGCCCAAGGCCGAACTGCATCTGCACCTCGAGGGAACCGTCGATCCGCCGACGCTGGCGGAACTGAGCCGCCGCCATCCCACGCCGCTTCCCAGCACCAACAATCGCTATAAAAACATTGAGGACAGCGGACGCGTCTTCAGCGAAGAAGAAGCGCGCGCGCTCTATGAATACAAAGATTTCACAGGCTTCTTGGTGGCGTTCAAGGCGGTCACGGAGCGGCTGCGCACCGCCGGGGATTATGAACTGGTGACCTATCGCATGATGCAGAAGCTGCACGCGCAGAATGTTCTGCACGCCGAGGTGTACATCTCTGCCGGCGTGGTGCAGTGGCGCGGGCAGGAATTTGCTCCCCTGTTCGAAGGGGCGGAGCGTGGGCGACAGCGCGGCGAGCGCGAGTTTGGAATGTCGCTGTATTGGATCTTCGACGCGGTCCGCCACTTCGGTGTCGAGGAAGCGCACCGCGTGGTTGAGGAGGCAATTCGCTTCAAGGAAAGAAACGTCGCGGGCATTGGAATTGGCGGAGACGAGCGCCGGGCCGGACCGGAGCAGTTCCGCGAGGTCTATGAGCATGCGGCACAGCACGGGTTGCGGCTGACCGTGCACGCCGGGGAAACGGTGGGAGCGGAATCTATCTGGAGCGCGCTACGGGAATTGAAGGCAGATCGCATCGGGCATGGACTGCACGCCGCCGACGATCCGGAACTGGTGCGGTATCTCGCCGAAAATAAAATACCAGTGGAAGTGTGCATCACCAGCAACGTGATGACCGGGTGCTGTACCTCAGTAGAGGAACACCCGGTCCGGAAATTGTTTGACGCTGGCGTCCAGGTCACGCTGAATACGGACGACCCGGACATGTTCCACACGGACCTGTTGCGTGAATATCGGATTGCGCAGCAGGTTTTCCGCTTCAGCGAGGATGAGCTTCGTGAGCTGGCGAAGAACTCGTTTCGCGCGTCGTTTTTGCCGGAAGAGAAGAAGCGAGAGTACCTGGGGAGATTTGGCTAGTGCAGGCCTTCACTTGGATTATTCATGTTTTGAAGGGGCACGGCTTTAGCCGTGCCGTTATGAGGGTTGAGAACTTGGGCTTTAGCCCCTGAGGGAAGTCGCCCGCCGCGGAGGGTTTCAACACCGAAGTCCCTCAGCGGCTGAAGCCACAAGTAGGACAGCAGTTACGGCACGGCTAAAGCCGTGCCCCTTCAACGCTGGCTTTGCTGGTTCTTCTCATTTCCCGCGTGCCGCGCGAAAAGCGGCCAGACGCTCGCGAACGCTCATCACATGCTGTGGCAGATCGAGCTGCGAGCCCTCCTCGAGGATCGGAATCAGCTTGTCGAACTCGGGGCCGGAATGCGATCCGGTCAACGCGATCCGCACAGGATGAAATAGCTCTTTACCCTTGGCACCGGTCTTCACTTTCACCTCATTCATGATGGCTTTGAAGCGCTCCGGCGTCATCGGCGATGAATCCCCTTCCACATGTTGCGCAAATGCTGCCAGCACGTCGGCAGTTTTGGGCGCGGCGAGGACCTCGGCATTATCGGGGACACTTAGCGCAGCAACAGCGTCATAACGGAAGATCAGCGCCGCTCGCTCGGAAAGTTGGTCCAGCTTGTCCACGGAAGGAACGAGCAGCGCGACCACCTTGCTGAACCAGGCGCGGGTGCGTTCATCGGGATCTTCCGGCAGCAATCCGGCGCGCACAAAGAACGCTTCGGCGAGCTTCTCGATGCGCTCTGGCGGGTTCTGCTTGATGTAATGCCGGTTCAGCCAGTAGAGCTTCTCCATGTCGAAGACGGCGGGCGACGGGGTGACACGTTGCAGCGAAAATTCCTTGATCAGCTCTTCGGGCGAAAAGATTTCGCGGGTACCGCCGGTCGGCGCCCAACCCAGCAGCGCTAGGTAGTTCACCAGCGCCTCGGGCAGCACGCCCATCTCGCGGAAATTGGCGATGGAGGTCGCCCCGTGCCGCTTGGACAGGCGTTCGCGATCGCTCCCCAGAATTGTGGACAGGTGCGCGAACTCCGGTACCGGCCATCCCAGCGCTTCATAGAGCGCCACTTGCTTGGGCGTGTTAGAGAGGTGATCGTCGCCGCGAATCACGTGGGTGATGTCCATCAACCCGTCATCCACGACTACGACATAGTTGTAAACCGGAATACCCGTGGAGCGCAGGATGATGGGATCGTTGACCACTTCGTTGGAAAACTCGACTGGCCCGTGCACGATGTCATGAAAGCGAATGGGGTGCTCGGGAATGCGCAGCCGGATCGCCGCCGCTTCGCCGCTGGCGCGGCGGCGCTGGCTTTCCTCGGGATCGAGCACGCGGCATTTTCCGGAATAGATCGGCGGCTGCTGATGTTGCAGAGCACGCTCGCGGTCGCGTTCCAATTCCTCCTGCGAGCAGAAGCAGAGATAGGCTTTGCCCTCCTTCACCAGCCGCTCGGCATGCTCGCGATACAACTCCAGACGATCGCTCTGGCGATAGGGGGCGTGCGGGCCGCCGACATCGGGGCCCTCGTCCCAATCGATGCCGAGCCACTTGAGGTCGTCGAGGAGTTGGTCCTCGAAACGCGCCTCGCTGCGGGCCACATCGGTGTCCTCAATGCGCAACACCATGACGCCGCCGGCTTGACGGGCAAAGAGCCAGTTGAAGAGTGCGGTGCGGGCGTTGCCGACATGCAGTTGTCCCGTGGGGGAAGGAGCAAAGCGGACGCGGACCTGGGAAGCGGTGCTCACCCTTTGATGTTAGCAAGAGCTGAAGGAAGAAAACCGTTTGGCAGCGGATTTACACGGATGACCCAGGGATTTTCAAGCGTAGCAAACTCCCGTGTTTCTGGTGTCGATCCTCGGCCATCCCGCCGCGATTACGTCGGCGGTGGAGGCGGAGCATCGTCGTCGGCAACCAGTTCCCCGCGGCTGCGGCGCATCTCGTCAAGGATTTCCTTCATGACCCCATCGTGGTAAGCGCCGTTGTGCATACGCTCCGCCATCTCCTGGAGCGCCACGTTGAGCACGTGATAATGGTGCAACTCGCGATAGCGCGGGTCGCTGGTCACTTCCTTCCACAGGCCATGCAGCAGATCCACATCTTCCTGGCGCATGCGCGGGGTGTGCGGACCCAGCAGGTATTCGTGCTTGGTGCCATTAGGTTCCACTACCACAAGTTTCAGGCGGGGACGCGGTTCCGGCAGCCGTTCCCAGGCGTCGCCTGTTAGTTTGCCCTGCTCATCGGCGCTCAACTTGTTGGATAGGCCACAGACGATGACCGACGAGTGCAGGCGCTGCGCGGTCGCCACGATGCTCTCGAAAACATCGTTGGTAGGCACCACCAGCAAAGAGACGTGCTTGCCCTCTTTTTCGGCGACCGACACCACCGCGCTAAACAGCTCCTGCTCATACTTCTTGAAAACCTCTGAGGTGTCCACCACCTCGCTGCCGCTGAACGAGTGCTCGCGGTGGTAGACACGCGAAGTCATTACCACGACGTCGGTCTTGGTGGTGTCCGTGTTGGCCAGCACCTGCCGCAGGTAATACAGGTTGCGAGGGTCGCGGACCGCAACCTCGACATTGCCGGGGCGGACCTCCATCGCTTCGGCGCTCAGTTCGGTATTTTGAGCGATATTGAACTGGTCGAGTCCCGATTCCGCGTGCGCGTGCTGCCTGGCGGTGATCCTCTCGGAGACGGAGAAAATAGCGAAGAAGGCAACGCTGAATGCCACGCCTGCGATGGTTGCCAATTGCTTGGTGAACAGGTTAACCACAGCGGTCGAGAACAGTACCAGAGAGATCGCGAAGAGGCCGATGGGGACCTCGACGCCCCTGAAGTGAAAGTTGCCTGGTACCTTCCATTGGCGGTTTTCCGGCTCGGTATAGCGCAACACCGTAACTGCGAGCGACTTGAACGCAAAGCTCCAGATCACGCCGAAGGCGTACAACGAAGCCAGCAAATATACGTTGCCGCCGCTGGCAATGATGGTGAAGATTTGCAAGCCGACGATAAGATTGATGATGCGGTAGCTGGTGCCGAACTTCTTCTGCGGCTTGCGGAACCAGGGGGTGAGCACGCCGTCTTCACTCATGCGGTTGAGTACGCCGTTGGCGCCGACGATGGCGGTGTTGACCGCGCCGGAAAGAATAAGAACGCCGACCAGCACGACAAAACCCTGAAATACCAAACGCAGGGTGTAAGGACCGACCACATTCATGGCCAACCCGCCAATCAGGTTGGCGTAATAGTCGGGGCGCACCTTGTCGGGGATGATCATGACCGCGAAAAACGAAACCAGTCCGGTGAACAACAGGCTGTACAGGAAGATCACCAGCCCGGTCTTCTCCAGGTTCTTCAGCTTGGGGTGCTCGATTTCGCGGTTGACCTGGGCCAGAGATTCCTCCCCACTCATCGCCAGTACGGAATGGCCGAAGCCCACCAGCATCATGATGAGTGGAATGCGCGCGGCCCAGGTACCCAGCAGCCAGCCGAGAGACTCATTATCGTGGTGCATGGCGGCGGCACTGGGAAGCGGCGGCAGGTGCGCACTTGTTTTGGCCAGCGTAATCAGGCACCAGACAATGAGCAGCACCACCATCACCGTGGTGATCTTCATGATTTGCAGGGCGCGTTCACTGGATTCGTGAATGCCTTGGGTATTCTTCCACCAGAAATAAAGGGTAACCACGATGGCGAAAAGCGCCGCAAAGAAGTTGTCAGGAACGTGAACGTCGTAACCGAGATGATGGAAGGTATCGGTCAGAAACCCTGCCAGATATTGGCCTGCCGACACCGCGCTGATCGGTCCGGTGAGCACGTAATCGAAGAGCAGAGCAGAAACCGATAGCTTGGCCAGCTTGCCGCCCATGGCCTCTTTGACCACGCGGTACACCCCGCCGCGAACGAACATCGAACTGGATTCGATGTACAGCGCCCGCACCGCGTAGCTGAACAACATGACGGCGAGCACGAACCAGGGGGCGCTTTTGCCGATCACTTTTTCCGCGTCACCGCCCACGTAGTACGCCGACGAAGCGAGATCCGCCAAAACAATGGCTGCGGCCCGCCAGAAGGAAATGAAAGTCAACATCACCGAGGTGGCGACGAAGACTTTGATGGCAGGCCGCTGCAGGTTCTCAGCTGGTGTGGGCATAGTTATTCGCTAGGCGCCCTCATAACGCTCTCTCCAGTTTACTGAACGCCTCCGTCAGCTTCTCTGAAACGTTCTCGCCTTCCACGCCTTCGATCTCCAGCAATACTGGCGGTGCGTGCGGCGCAGTCCGCAATAATTCCATCGTCTCCTTCCAATCGATGGTGCCTTTGCCCGGCCAGAGATGCGAATCGTGATCTTTGTCATTGTCGTGAACGTGGGTGGAGCGCACGCGGTCCTTTAAGACTTCGAATGCTTGCGGCACGCTCGACATGATGTGCGCATGGCCAACGTCAAAGCACACGCCGATATCGTCGAAGCGCCCCGCGTGCAGCAGTTCCATCAGCTTCTCCGGCGTCGAAAGCTCGTTGGTAATGTTCTCGACCAGCAGTTGCACGCCCAGGGGTTTAGCGAAGGCGTGCAGGTGTTCGAGGGAACTCATCGCGGCGTCGAGCTTGTGCTCGTCCGCCTCTTCGTGGCCGATCCCGACATGCTGCACCAGAAATTGAAATGGCGCCTGTTCGGCTACCTCGATGGCGCGCTTAATTTCATCTGTGGCCGCGACCCGCTGAAGTTTCTCAACCGACGCAATGTTGATGTGTGTCGCCCCGCCGCGTCCCCAATCTTCGTCGGGATGCATGGGCGAGTGCATGGAGTGGAACGTCACTCCGGTGCTGCGAAACCAGTTGGCGATCTGCCGGATGTGCTGCCGGTCGGTGTAATTGAAGTGCCCGCGCGCGGCGAAGATCTCGATAGCTTCCGCCCCGCCGGATACCATCTGATCGAGCAGGCCGGGATGCAGCCGTTCCCGCCGCGCGTAGATTAGCGTGGACATGGCACGGCGCATCAGAATCCCACTGCCTTTCCGTTATGGCGTCCGTCACTAGCGCCCAGGCGCTCACCGGTATCGGGATCAATTTCGATGCACTGAGAGTCGCCCCAATATTCCGCCTTCGAACGATGCTGCTGTCCCGGCAGAGAATCCAGGCTCGCGTCGGCAGAAATTTTGTGTCCCATGTGCTCGAGGATGCGAACGGTGTCAGGCGAGAAGCCCACTTTCTCCAGCTTGATCTCGTCGGGCAGCCATTGATCATGGAAGCGGGGCGCGTTCACCGCCTGCTGAATGTTTAACCCGTAATCCACCACGCCCATCAGCACATCGGCGACCGTGGTGATGATGGTGGGGCCGCCCTCAGCACCGAGAACCAGGAAGAGCTTGCCGCCTTTGAGCACGATGGTCGGCGCCATCGCGGACAGCGGCCGCTTGCCAGGGCCAATGGCATTTGCCGGGCCCTGAATCAGTCCGAACATATTGGGCACTCCTGGCTTGGAGGCGAAATCGTCCATCTCATCGTTAAGCAGAAAGCCCAGACCCTCCGCGGTGAAGTGCGAGCCAAAGCTCTCGTTCAGCGTGGTCGTGACCGACACCGCATTGCCCTCGGGATCGACCATTGAGTAGTGGGTGGTGTGAACCGGCTCAACGAGCGTCTTCGGCTGCGGATGCGAACTGGCATAGCTGTCTAACTGGGAGAAGATGGAAGGCCGTCGCAACTCATTTCCGGGGGTGGCGCGGCGCAGCGAGATAGTCTCGCGCCAGGCATTGGCATAGCGCTTGTCCAGCAGTTGCGCAACCGGAATCTTGGAAAAATCCGGGTCCCCAAGGAACTCGGCGCGATCGAAAAACGCCCGCTGATAAGCTTCGGCGGTGAGATGAATGCTCTGGGCCGAACCTTCACCCTGCTTAGCCAGATCGTATCCCTCGAGGATATTGAGGATCTCGACCAGGGTGACGCCTCCAGACGACGGCGGCGGAGCGCTGATGATCTCGTAGCCGCGATAAGTGCCGCGAATCGGCTGCCGCTCCTTGACTTCGTACTGGGCAAGGTCCTCGGCGGTGACGAGTCCGCCGCCCTTCTCGATTGCCGCAGCCAGTTCACGCGCCATCGCGCCATGGTAGAAGTCGTCAGGGTTTTCGGCGATGCGCTCGAGAGTCTTGGCCAGTTCCGGTTGCTTGAAAACGTCGCCCTGCCGGTAGAAGTCGCCATCGCGCTGAAAGATGCGATGCGATCCGGGAAACTTCGTCAGGTCGGGATCGTGGAACGACCTCGCCGCGTCGTAGTCGAGGACGTAGCCATCACGCGCCAGCCGGATCGCCGGCTCCATCACCTGCTTCAGTGTCAGCTTGCCCCAATGTTTCTGCGCGTACACCAAGCCCGCCACTGAGCCGGGGATGCCGATTGATTTGTAGCCGAGAATGCTCATGCCCGGAACCACATTGCCCTGGGCATCCAGGTACATGTTGGCGGTGGCTTTGGCCGGGGCTTTCTCACGGAAGTCGAGGAAGTGGACCTCGCCGTCGGCTCGGCGGAAGAGCAGAAAGCCGCCTCCACCGATGTTGCCTGCCTGGGGAAGCACCACGGCGAGAGCGAAGCCGACCGCGACAGCGGAGTCCACCGCGTTGCCGCCCTGCTTCATGATCGCGACCCCCACCTCGGACGCTTCGGGTTGCAGCGTCGCCACTATGGCCTTGGGCGCGTGCACCGGATGCATCCCATTGCCGGCGAAAGCCTGGGCGCAAAGCGCCAGCGCAAGTACCACGGGCAGAGGTTGGCGTCTTAGCTTCATAAGATGGCGGCGGGATAACCCGAAGGCGTGGCCACTTAAATGCGTTCGGCGCAAAAAGTTAGGGCCATGCGAGTACAAAACATTGAGGCTAGCGGACGGCCTCTGGAGAGTCAAATCTGCACGGATAGAAAAGCCCTACAATGAGCACTTACGTTCGAGGGTCGTCTCTCAGCCCCGCTTCTCGCTTGTGCAAGAGGAGGGAATCGTTATATATCTAGCTCACCCACAGGCACCATGCAGACCTCCATTTTCTCGGTTGACGTTGAAGACTGGTTCCATATTCTGGACGACCCGAGTGTGCCTGCCATCGACCAGTGGGCGGGCCTGCCGTCCCGCGTGGAGAGGAATTTTACCAAGCTGTTGGATCTGTTCAGCGAAAAGAATGTCCAGGTGACTTGCTTCTTCCTGGGATGGGTGGCCGAACGTTTTCCTCACCTGGTAAAGGAAGCTGCCGGCCGGGGACATGAAGTGGCATCGCACGGTTATGGGCATCGGCTGGTATACGAACAGAGCCGAACCGAGTTCTATGAGGATGTCCGTGGCGCCCGCCTGCTGTTGGAAGACATCGCTGGGGTCGAGGTAGTGGGCTACCGCGCGCCCGGCTTTTCCACCACCGACGAGACTCCGTGGTTCTTCGATGCGCTGGCTGAAGCCGGCTACCAGTACGATTCCTCAGTATTTCCGGCCCGGCGGGGACACGGCGGTATGCCGCATGCGCAGCGCAAACCTCACCACATCGGCAAGCATGATGCGCTGTTGGAGATCCCGATCAGCGTTGTCGACCTGCTGGGTAAGCCGATGTGTTTCTTCGGTGGCGGGTATCTGCGGCTGTTCCCCTATAGGTTGATTCGTAAGATGGCGCTGCATGTGCTTAACGAAGGCCGGCCGGTGGTCTTCTATGTCCATCCCCGCGAGATCGACCCGGCGCATCCCCGGCTGCCCATGAGCCCAATACGCCGGTTCAAGTCGTACGTGAACTTGGAGACCACGGAAACCAAGCTCCGCCGGATACTCCAGGATTTTCCCGTGACCACGTTTAAGAACCTCCTGAGCAATTACCCCCAACTGGCAAATACTCATGTCGCTTGATCGAACTCAAACCTTCTTCCATCAGTACGCCAACGATTTTGACACCATCTACGGCAATCAGAATGGCCCCCTTGATCGGGTCATCAATCGACTCTTCCGCAAAAGCATGAGACTGCGCTTCGAGAAGTCGATTGCAGGCTGCAATCCAATTGAAGGCAAGAGCGTACTTGATGTCGGATGTGGGCCGGGTCACTACTCCATCACGCTTGCTCAACGCGGCGCCGCTCGGGTAGTCGGAATCGACTTCGCCGAAGGCATGCTGCGGTTGGCCACGGAACATGCGAAGAAGGTCGGCATCGGCGATCGCTGCAAGTTCATGGTCGCCGATTTCTACCAGTATGCTCCTCAGGAGCTCTTCGACTACGTCATCGTGATGGGTTTCATGGATTACATGCCCGATCCGGAAAAGGTGGTCGCCAAGGTCTTATCGCTGACCAAAGACAAGGCGTTCTTCTCGTTTCCGGTCGCCGGCGGGCTGCTGGCATGGCAGCGCAGTCTGCGCTATAAGAAACGCTGCGATCTGTTTCTCTACACTGAAGAGCGGTTGAAGCAGATATTTTCGCAATTCCCCAGGACCACCGCGACGATCGAACCGATCAGCCGCGATTATTTCGTGACGCTGGCACGCAACAAGAAAGTAATCTGATGCGGGGAGTTTGAGCGGATTCAGACTCCGGTACTGGTCGGCACCTTCGGCTCCTCGGGTTCGGTTGGCTGGGCAGCCGGCTCAGCCGTTGCACTCCGGTACGTCGCTTCCTTCCAGAGACTCGTAGGCGATACGAAATAGACCCGCACAGCCGCAAGCGAAGCGGCCATCAAAACCACGAAGGTACGAATCGGCGACGTGAGCTTCTTCAGCGGAAAACGGTCGGGCACCACCGGATCGAGCGCCGCCAATCCATAGAACACCACCTGTCCCCACGCTGCCAGGCTTCGCCAAAACGGCGGCAAGCCAATGGTCGCCAGGGCGATCGCGATCATGCAATACGGTATGACGATGCGCCCGTATTTGGCCGATAAGAAATGGAACCGCATCCGGTTCCGGCGGCTCAGCAGCTCGGGCATGATCGTGAGCATCTGGTAAAGACCCGCCTGCAGACGTACCTTGCGGCGAAACTCGGAATGCAGCACGGTCGGGAAGTCGTACATCGTGGCCGTCGGCTCGTATAGGATTCGGTAACCTTGGAAGAACGCCTTCAGCGGCACATAAACGTCATCGAGCAGCGTGCCGGGCGGAAGCGGTGTCCACAGCGAGCGGCGCATGGCGGCGAAAGCGCCACTGTAACCGAAGGTCGAGTCAATGCGCGTGAGACGCTGGCGGATCCAATCCTCGTAACGCCAATAGGCGCTGGTGGCCGCCTCCTCATGGATGTCTCCTTCGACGATAACCGTTCTGGGGCTGACCGACCCGACTTTGGGGTCGCCAAAGCAGGCGATGATGTTGCGCAAGCAGTCGGGATCGAGCGTCTGGCGGACGTCGTTGAGCACCAGGATCTCACCTGTAACCAGGGGAACCGCAGCATTCAGCGCTGCGGCCTTGCCGCCGTGCGGAACGCGCAGAAAGCGCACACCCTGGCTGGCGAAGCTGCGCGCGATTTCGTCGGTGCGGTCGGTCGAGCCGTCGGAAACCACCAGGATGTCCATCAGGTGGCGGGGATAGTTCAGGCTCAAGATCGTCTTCAGCTTGCGCTCGAGAAACTTCTCCCCGTTGTAAACGGCGATCACAAAAGAAACGGTGCGAAGCTCGTCATCCTTGTGAACGGGATTGTTGGCATGCCTGGCCATCCAGCCTAGCAGCAGCGGGTAGCCGAACAGCGCATAGAACATGGTGGCGCAGGCGAGCGCGAAGATGGTGATCGAAAGAATCTGCATCAACCCTTTTTCTGCGTCGAGGGTAGCCCACGCGTTCCACCGAGTCAAACCACTACAGCGCACCCGACGCTGCGGTGTATCGTTTCTTTTACTGGGTTCATCCAATTGATTTTTGGCGGGTTCGCCTTTAATTCAGAAACCCTAGAGCAGTTCCGCAGTAGATGTGTCCGGTTTGCACGGGTAGTGCGGGCCTTCAGGGCCGCGTATAGGGCAAGAAGAAAAATCGCTTGAGCTGATGCATGCAGGCAAGCTCAGCGGACGGGCGGTGTTGATGTTGCGCTAGTTGCGCTAGGCGGCGGAACCCCACTTTTAGGCGATATAATGTTCGTTTACTGCAAGCTCGCAGTTCCAACTGTGTTTCCCGCGGAAGGACGACATGCCTACAGACGTGATCATGCCCCAGATGGGGGAATCGATTTTTGAAGGAACCATCACCAAGTGGTTGAAACAGCCAGGCGAGAAGGTTCAACGCGACGAGCCACTGTTTGAAATTTCGACCGACAAGGTTGACGCGGAGATTCCGGCGCCCGCTTCCGGCACCCTACAAGACATCAAAGTTCAAGCCGGCGCCACGGTCCAGGTGAACACCGTAGTGGGGACCATCGCGGGCGAAGGCGAAGCTGCTGGAGCCGCGCCCTCCGCTCCGGCTGCCAGCACTGCGCCACCGGCCCCTGCCGGAGGAGACGGTAGCCGCTCCACCCAGACCGAAGTGTCGCAGCCTCCCCGTGGCGAGGAGCCCAAGAAGCCTTCCGCGCCCCAAACCGGCAAGCAATCGGCCCAGCTTTCCGCGGACGAAAAGATTGGCCTGGAACGAGAGCAACAGGGCGCAGTGCTGGAGTATCCCGAAGCGGGCGAGCAGGAGCGCCTGCGCTCCAGCCCGTTGGTGCGCCGCATGGCCAAGGAAAACAAGGTTGACCTGGCACAGGTTCCGGGAACGGGTCTTGGTGGCCGCATCACCAAGGACGACATTGAGTCGTTCATCGCCAAACATGGCGCTGGCGGACCCCAACCCCCTGCTCCCGCGAAACCGGCCGCGGTTTCCGCGCCCTCCGCCCCTGCGCCTTCGATGCCTGCGACCGTCACTCCTCTGCAACCGGTCGGCGGGGTTACCCCCGGCGAAGTTGTGCCTATGTCGGTCATGCGCAAGAAAATCGCCGAGCGCATGGTGCTGTCGAAGCGCACCAGCGCGCACGTGCATGGCGTCTTTGAAGTGGACATGACCCGCATCGTGAAATTGCGCGAGAACATGAAGACGAAGTTCGAGCAGGCCACCGGCAACAAGCTCACTTTCACGCCCTTCTTTGCGCGCGCCGTGGTGCATGGCATTCGCAAATGGCCGATCATCAATTCGTCGGTGGAAGGCGAGAACATCCACTACCATCCGTCCATCAACCTTGGCATCGCAGTCGCGCTTGACTGGGGCCTCATCGTGCCCGTCGTGAAGAACGCCGAGGAGCGCAGCTTTGTGGGCTTGCAGCGCGCCATCACCGACCTCGGCGAGCGTGCCCGCACCAAGAAGTTGAAGCCCGACGAAGTGCAGGGTGGGACGTTCACCATCACCAACCCCGGCATCTTTGGCGCGAAATTCGGGATGCCCATCATCAATCAGCCGCAGGTTGCCATCCTGGGCGTGGGCGGAATCTTGAAAAAGCCGGTCGTGGTTACCGACAAGGACGGCAATGACTCCATCGCCATCCGTTCCATGATGCACCTCAGCATTGGCTATGACCATCGCATCGTTGACGGAGCGGTGGCCGATCAGTTCATGGCCGAGGTGAAGCAGTTCCTGGAGGACTGGAACGAAGAGCTGCTGTAGGAAGCAGTAGCCAGAAGCCAGTTGCCAGCCGTCAGGTGTCAGCGAAAAAACGGCAGGGGTCAGGAGTCCTGCCGTTCTTATTTTGGGTTGCGATTGGCCTTGCTGGACCGCAAACCAGCGGCAGCAATTGCCAGACTGCGCTGGCGAAGTTTTTCCAGGATTTTGATCTTCTCGGAAAAGCTGAGCGACGCCAGCTTTTTCCGCAGCTCTGGCTTACTCATTTGTTTCCTTCAAATACTGGCTTTGGAATCGCTCCCACTTGGGAATAAGAGCGTGCCGAGTAAGAACCCCATCCAGTTTATGCCGATCCACAGCATTCTGCTCCAGGAACTGTAAGATTCGCGCGTGGTCCTTTGCGCGTCCGGTGCGAAGCGCAATAGCAACTAGGTGCTCCGCCCGCATCACCCATGTGGTTACACCCTCAACTTCGGTCTGCATGGCCTCCTCTATGGCCTCCCGCTCCAACACATTGCTGGAGGGCAAGAACTGCACTGGCCAATCGCCGATGACAATGTGTCCCGCTTCAACTCTGCCGCCACGAGCCGTCAGATATTCATAAATGGGGGTGAGGCTCAGGAGCGAACTGCCCGGCGCGACGGGTAGTTTCACGAAGACATCTAAATCGAGCGTCGCCGAAGGCTCAAGATAAAAAGTCGCCCCTACCGCTCCGCCAACGGCGTACTTGCCGATGATGCCATCGGCCTGCATTCGGTTGATCATTTCTAACGTGTTCTTCACAGTCGCCCAAATACCCGACTACAGGATATCAACCTGCCGCCAATTATCGTCACTCTAAGTCCGCCGTTTTCGCGCTCACTGATAGAATCTTCTATGCGAGTTGCACGTCACAAACATTAGGAACCGGCGGGGTTGGGCATCTTAGCAGGAACGAACTGTGGTAGAGGCGACACCATTCGGAGGGCAAGCGCTGGACCAAGTGCGGACCATGAGTGCTTTTGCGGAAGATCCGACGCAGGGTAATGGGCTGGATCCCAGCGGTCCCGTGCTGGTGATGCCACCCCCACTTCCTCCGAAGAAGCCGCATCTCTGGCTACAGCGGATTTGGCTGGTGGTATTCGTGTTGTTCTGCCTGGAAGTGGGCATAATCCTCACCGTGCTGCCCTGGACCCGCATCTGGACAGACAACTCGCTCCTGTTGGGATACCCGCAAGTCCGGGAATTTCTCATGCAAAACTTTGTGCGCGGCTTGGTCAGCGGGCTCGGCCTGGTGGACATTTGGATGGGAGTCGCCGAGGCGGTCCGCTATCGCGAAGCCCCGGGCCCCTGACATGCGGCTCTTCTCTACTGGCTTCGCGTTTTTCGCATCCAACATGCATCTCCTGGAAATTCCCGATGGACTGAGACACCAATTCCATGGCTGACAAGACAGACGAACATCCTCGTCACAATCGCGCGCCCTTGGCCTACGAGAACAAGAAATTCCTCAACAGCCCTGACGGTCGCATCCTCCGCATCCTTGCCGAATACCAGGAGCCGCTGTCGCGCTTTCGCCGCGAACGCATCCAGGACACCATCGTGTTCTTTGGCTCGGCGCGCTTTCATAGCCGCTCGCAAGCCGAGGAGGCCCTGCAACTGCTGGACAAGCCGGGCTCGGCAAATCCCGCTCCCGAGGAGGAGCAGGAGCGCATTCGCCGCGCACGGGCCGACGTAGAGATGGCGCGCTACTACGAAGACGCGCGCAAGCTGGCCTTCCTCATAACCCAGTGGACCAAGACTATCAATCAGCCTCGGCATCGTTTCGTGATTACCACCGGCGGTGGACCGGGAATCATGGAAGCTGCCAACCTGGGCGCTGCCGAAGCGGGGGGCAAGACCATAGGGCTCAACATTAATCTGCCTTTCGAGCAGATGCCCAACCCGTACATCTCGCCAGAGTTGAACTTTGAGTTTCACTACTTCTTCATGCGTAAGCTGTGGTTCGCCTACCTGTCGAAGGCCCTGGTCGTGTTTCCGGGAGGGTTCGGCACCTTCGACGAGCTGTTCGAGTTGTTGACCCTGACCCAGACCGAGAAACTGGCCAAGCGCATCTGCATTGTGGTGTACGGCAAGGACTACTGGGACCGCGTGATCAACTTCCAGGCGCTGGTGGACGCGGGCACCATCTCGCCCAAAGATTTGCAATTGTTTCACTGGGCCAACACGCCCGAAGAAGCGTTTGAGTATTTACGTGCAGACCTGACCACGCATCACATGGAGCAATGGGGCCCGCGCGACAAGGAACCGGAGATCGCCAAGACCAGACCGTGAGGCAGTTGCCAGTCGCCAGTGTCAGATCCAACAAACTCATTGTTGCGACCTTCTGGCCGGAACCCCTTTGGCGCAGAGTGATCGTCGGCTCTGTCGTCGAGTTCAATCGGAGGCTTCATCGGCCTCAGTCTACCCACGACTCGCTTCTGGCAACTGACAACTGGCTACTGACAACTGACTACTGACAACTGACTACTGACTACTGACTACTGACCACTAGCCCCTTTGTGCCAGCCGAGTTTACGTGCGCGTCATGGCACTTTCGGTGCTCGCGCGATTTCGCGTGACGGCGTAAACTGTTGCCCGAATGTCATTAACATTAGAGGTTGCTGGCCGCAGCCATGTAGGACGGGTGCGCCCGTCGAACGAAGATAACTTCGGATACGACCAGCGGTTGGGCATTTTTGTGGTGTGCGACGGCATGGGCGGCCATGCCGCCGGCGAAGTTGCCAGCCAAATTGCCGTAGATACCATCCTGACGTACTTTCGCGAGCGCACGCCCAAAGTCGAGGACAACGCTTTGCTGGATGATGCGCCGGCCGGCGCGCGTTTGCTCGCCGAAGCCGTCAAGAAGGCCAACGATGCGATTCTGGATTATGCGGAAGCGCATAAGAACATGACAGGAATGGGTACCACGCTGGTGGCGGCACGCTTCTTCGATGGCGTTTGCAGTATTGCCAACGTGGGCGACAGCCGCATCTACCTGTTTCGCGAAGGGCAATTGCTGCAGTTGACCGAGGACCATTCCCTGGTGATGGAGCAGGTACGCCGCGGGTTGCTCACCCTGGAAGAGGCCAAACACTCGTCGGTGCAGAACATCATTACCCGCGCCCTGGGCACGGAAGAAAGTACGCTTCCCGACCTCGGCGAGTTTCCAGCGCAAGATGGCGACATCTTACTGCTGACCACCGACGGCGTACTGCGCCACGTGGCCGACCAGGAGATCAGCGCCATTCTGCTGCAACTGCCATCGCTGGAAGCTGCCTGCCAAACCCTGATCGACGCAGCTAATGAAGGTGGAGGAGAAGACAACGCCACTTGCGTTCTTGTCCGCGTGCGAAAAGGGAATACCGTCGAGCAGCCTAAGGGCGAAAGCTAACCTTTTCATCGGCTTCATCGCCTGAACTCGTGTCGTCTGCTCTGCTACACTCAGATGTTTTGCATAGCCCCGTCCAGACTGCCAGCCGTCTTCAGCGTAGCTCGGCATCGCGCACCAGCTTTGTGGTGTACGCAATCGCCATCCTGCTCGGCTTGTTCTCCGGATGGGTCAATCAGACAGTTGACGATGCGCTACTCACGGCGCTTTGCGTGCTCGCCTCCACCATGATGCTGGGCGTGTGGAAGTCGCGGCAGCCCTGGCGCTGGGTGTTGCTGGTGTGGGTAGGCGTCCCCATTGTGCTTGCCTATTACCACTTCATCGTGAAATGGCCACACGATCGCGGTCAGGTGTATGGGGTCTTCATACAATTGCTGGCAGCCAGTGCGGGCGGCTTCGGCGGCCACTTCATGCGCCAGATGATTAACCACGTGTTCTTGAAGCAGGAAGACTAGCGTTGCTAGCAGTGAAGCGTGGACGGTTAGCGTTCTGCCATCAGCCGTCAGGCGCTAGATTTCGACTGTCATCTGAGTGTCACATGGGCCTGCGGCGCACCCCTAGAAATGAAAATTAACCACGGAGGCACGGAGATCGCTGAGAAACCTCTAAAGAAACTAAAGCTCCGTGCCCTCCGTGGTGAATGATTTTCGACGGAGCGGAGCCGAAGAACCCCTATCGTCAGATGGGTCGGTATCCCGCGACAAGCGGCGGGTACAGCATTTGAACCGGTACCGACGAAGACGAAGCAGCTAACAGTACCGCGCTGAGGACGGACTTGAGCGATTCGGTGTGGCAGACTGCACAACCGGAGGCGGCATGTTCGTCAGAGGCTCTGATCCGCTGCACAGGAGAACGACGGGAGCGGGAACGCCGGCAAGCAGCTTCAATCTTGCAATCCACGCGTTGGCGTGATGCGGGCTCAAGATGACGATGACATCGGCTCGTTCGCCGGGATGCGCGCTGACTTGATAAAAGCTGTGGACGATGCGCAGTCGAAATCCACCAATACGCAGCGCTTCCAGGACCGGAGCGCTCGCAACACAGTCATCGCAAAGAAATAAGACCTTGTAGGGCGGCATGAATCCTCCACCCACCAGATCTGAGAGGTAATTTCATTAAAGCATAGGGGTGAGTCCCACCGCAATAATTTTCATCGCCTCGGCCCGGCGACGCTATTGCGGCTTGCCGGCTGCTCTAAACTTTGTCGTCCAACTCAACCGTACCCGCCGGGCCAGGCAAGCTCTCTCCGTCCACAATGGCCGCCGGATTTTGCACCAACAGCGCATCTGCGACTTCGGCTCCCGCGAGTTCCGTCACTACTTTGTGAGCTTCCGATAGCACCGGTGGGCGGCGCGCAGGATCGTGCGCATCACTGGCGATTACATGGATGGCTTGGCGCTGGAGCAGCCATTCGGCCATGTTTCTTGAGCGGTTCCCCCAGTATCCGGTGAAGGAATTAGCCGTGACCTGCACCAGGCAGCCTTGCTCCACCAACTCCAAAACCATTTCAGGTTTATTCAGCAGCGGCCGGTTGCGCTCCGGATGAGTAATGATCGGAACCATGCCGCTACTGGAGATGGAAAGCAGGTTCTGCTTTACCTCGGGCGGGATGCCAAAGTCGCTGAACTCCACCAACAGATACTGCGATTCGCCGATGGTGTAACGCCGCGGATGGGCAAGGGCGTCTTGAATGTTGTCGTAGGAAAAATGAAAGTCACAGCCCAGGCTAAAGGTCAGTTTGCCCTCAGCGGAGTCGCTGAGCTCACCCAGCATCTCGGTATAGCGGTCACGGTCGTAAGCGAACTCGTAGTTGCAATGCGGCGTCGCCACGATGTGCGTGATGCCGTCGAGGGCGGCCATGCGACACATCTCGGCGGTCAGTTCCCAGGACTGCGCACCATCGTCGATGCCGGGAAGGATGTGGCAGTGAATGTCAACCATGTGAATGTATGAGGCCAACCTGCCTTGAAGGGGACTGGCTTCAGCCAGGCCGTTTGTAGCTCAAAAGTATCTCGGCTTTAGCCGCTGAGGTTAAGCTTTCGTCCGTGCTTTGCGGTTGTCAAGGACTCGTTAAGTCACCCCCCTCGGAAAGAGGCTGCGGAACAAATATCTAATGCCTCAGGGGCTAAAGCCCGCGGCTTCTCCACATCTTCCGGCACAGCTAAAGCTGTGCCCCTTCAAATCTTGTTACGGCTCAAATCGGCGGTTCAACTGCTACGAATAGCGCTCGCGCATAAACTCGGTCATCGCTTCGTACGCTGCGCTTAGCACGGGCTCCTGCGGCAGGAACACGATGCGAATGTGCCGCGTTCCAGGTTTTTCGCCGAAGCCGGAGCCGTGCACCACCAGCACGTGCTTCTGCTTCAGCAGGTCGGTAACGAATACAAGGTCATCCTCGGGGATCTCCAGCGATGGATGCGCGTAGAACGCACCTTTAGGCGCGATCAGTTTCACCCGCGGCGTCCGTTTCGCCCACTCGACAGTGATCTCGGCACGGCGCCGCAGTTTGTCGCAAACCTCAACCAGGTGGTCCTGCGGGCCTTCCAGTGCCGGCCGGATCGCGTGCTGGAACGGATGCGGCGCCGACAGCCGCGCGCGCAGCAAGCGGTGCACGGCCTCCATGTAAGGATGCAGCACATCGCGCGGTCCGGTCGCAACCGCCCATCCGATTCGCCAGCCCGGGACCAGATACGCCTTGGAAAGTCCGTTGAAGGTCACCACCGGAACATCTTGCGCCAGGGTCGCGATCGAGATGTGCCTGGCGCCCGGATCGAAGATGAGCTTGTCGTAAATTTCGTCGGCGAAAATAATCAATCCATTTTGGCGGGCGAGTTCCAGAACTTTTTCCAGCGTGCGCCCGGAGTACACCGCGCCCGTCGGATTATTGGGATTGATCAGCAGGATGGCCTTGGTGCGCGAGTTGATCTTGCGCTCCATGTCGGCCACGTCGGGCTGCCAGCCGTTGTCTTCGTCGAGATCGTAAGCGTTGGCCGGGCAATCCAGCTTGGCCATGATGGCGCCGTACAGCGGATATTCAGGACTTGGCGTCAGCACGTTGTCGCCCGGGTTCAGCAGCGCGGTCAGGCAACTGTCGATCACCTCGCCGCTGCCAATACCGATGAAGATGCTCTGGACCTCGCGGAAACCGTTGCGCTCGGCTTCGCGGTGGATGGCTTCGATCGCGGGCTTGATGCCCAGCGAATCGGCATAGCCGTTGTGGCCGTCGCGCATAGCCTTTAGCACCGCCTCGATCATGTGCGGCGGGGTAGCAAAGTCGTACTTACAGGGATCGCCGATGTTGAGGTAAAGGAGCTTGTGGCCTTGGCTCGCGACCTCGTCGGCGACAACGGCCAGATCGCGAATCGCGTAGCGCACATTGGCCATGCGGCTCGCGGCCAGCACTTTGGAGATTTCTTGCGTAGCCATGGGAGCGTCCTCGTCAATAATTTTCATCCCGAGCGGAGTCGAGGGCTTGCGCTTTTCTCCGTTTTGAAAGGGCACGCCTTTAGGCGTGCCGCTATAGGCTCAAATCATTACTGGCTTTAGCCACTGAGGGCCTCGTCTTTTTCGCTGCCAGGGAACTGCGAGCAAGTTTCCGACCTACTGGGTTTCGACGGATATACTCAACGTGTCTAACATAATTTTCTGCATCGCGAATCCGGTGATCTGAAAATCCGCGCTGCCAGACTTCCATTGACGAGTTCAAATCTTTCTTCGCCCGAAAAGAAAAGCCGCCTTTCACGAACTGCACAGCCCGCTCGAGGCTTGCTAGCGTGATGATGATATGGAAGTGCTCAGGCATGAGTACATATTCGTGCAGCAGATAGGCGCGTCCGCGATAAGAATGTAGCACTTCCAGGAGGAGTTCTGCCCAACCAGCATTGCAGAAAAGCGGACGGCGCTCCCAGGTTGCAGAGGTAACAAAATATGTCTGGGAATTGCTCGTCGCGTGCTCGCGTGCTGGTTTCGTAAATCGAGTCTCCTCAGGGGCTAAAGCCCATTGTTTAACTGCTCCTTGCGGCACGGCTGAAGCCGTGCCCTTTCAAAACGTAGGTCATCCACCCAAGCGCTGGGCTATTAAACCGAGCCGTCCCGAATGGCGGGACTGGTGGTTTCCCTCACTCCGGCCGATCGATCTGCGCCCGCTGCAACTTGTCGGAATAATCCACGTACACCGACTTCCACTCGGTGTAGAAATCAATCGCGCCGATGCCGCCTTCGCGATGACCATTGCCCGTCGCCTTCACGCCGCCGAAGGGCAGATGCACCTCGGCGCCAATCGTGGGCGCGTTGATGTAGGTGATGCCGGCGTACAGGTCGCGCATCGCGGTGAACGCTTTGTTCACGTCCTTGGTGTAGATCGACGATGACAATCCGTACTCGATGTCATTGGCAATCTCAATCGCGCTCTCCAGACCATCGCACGGGATGATCGAAACCACCGGCCCGAAGATTTCTTCCTGCGCGATGCGCATCTTGGGATCGACATCCGCAAACACGGTCGGCGCGACGAACCAGCCATGGCTGTATGCCTCGCCTTCCAGGCGATGTCCGCCGCACAGCATCTTGGCGCCTTCATCCTTGCCGATCTTGATGTACTTCAGGTCGGTCTCCATCTGGCTGGAGTTGATGGCGGGGCCCATGTCCACGCTCTCGTCGAGACCGTTGCCCACCTTCAACTTTTTCGCACGCGCAACCAGCTCGTCCACAAACTTCTTGTACACGCCCGCCTGGATGATGATGCGGCTGGTCGCGGTGCAGCGCTGTCCGGTGGTACCGAACGCGCCCCAGAGCGCGCCTTCCAGCGCCAGGTCGAGGTTGGCATCGTCGAGCACGATCATCGGGTTCTTGCCCCCGAGTTCCAGCGAGCAATGCTTGAACGTCTTGGCCGCTTCCTGTCCCACGATGCGTCCCACCGCCGTCGATCCAGTGAGCGATACCGCCCGCACCTCCGGATGCTCGACCATCGGCGTGCCAATATCGCTGCCGAATCCGGTGACGATGTTGACGACGCCCGCCGGAATGCCGGCGTCATGCAGCGTCTTCACGAAGTTCAAGGTGGAGAGCGGCGTGTCCTGCGCGGGCTTGATGACCGCCGTGTTGCCCGCAACCAGCGCAGGAAACAGCTTCCACGACGGGATCGCCATGGGGAAGTTCCAGGGCGTGATCATGGCGCAGACGCCCAAGGGCTGGCGAATGGCCATGGCGAACTTGTTGGGCAGCTCCGACGGCACAGTCGGCCCGAACAGTCGGCGGCCTTCGCCGGCCGTGTAGTAGCCGCAGTCGATGGCCTCCTGCACATCACCGCGCGTCTCCTTAATGACCTTGCCCATCTCGCGGGTCATGTCGCGTGCGTAGTCTTCCTTGCGGGCGATCAGGAGCTCGGAAGCCTTGTACAACATCTCGGCGCGGCGCGGCGCCGGCACCAGACGCCACTTCTTGAACGCCTGCTTGGCGGTCTCGATGGCGTGGTCCACGTCTTCTTTGCCGGATTTTTGGAAGATGCCAACCACTTCGCGCGTGTCGGCGGGGTTGAGGTTCTCAAAGGTACGACCGGTGCGGCTGTCCACCCACTCGCCACCAATAAAGTTCTTGAAGACCTTGGTTGTAGGGCGGGTGTGAACGCCTGCCGGTTTCTGTTCCATAGTAGCCATAAGATTGCCCTCCACAACGAACGGCAAAGCTCTAATGCTATCGGTTCGCATCAACACCGCGCAACCTGAGGAGTTCACGCACCGTAAGGAGGAGTTCTGGACAATGGCCTCTGAGACCTTCCCCGAAAAGCGCCATTGCCGGACGGTGGGCCTGCTCTTTTCTATTGTGTCTGCGCCACAAACACTCCATACTTCACTTCTCTCGCTTGTCTGTGACGTAGTCCAACGCTTTCCATCGGGAGTGTGCGTATGGCGTCTTCTTTTCCGTATCTCGACCTTGCGATCGGTATCAGCTTTATCTACCTTCTGATGGCGCTGGTCTGCTCCACCGTGAATGAGGCCATTGCGGGCGTCATCAACTCTCGCGGCAAGACGCTGGAGAAGGGCATATTGTCATTGCTTCACGACCCGGCACTCAAGGCGAAGTTCTATGCTCATCCGTTGATCCAAGGCTTACAGGACGTCAACGACAGGTTGCCGTCGTACATCGCCTCCAATAAGTTCGCGTTGGCGCTCATGGATACTCTGACTGGACCTGCCGCCGCAAACGATCCCGACGCGTTGCGCAAGGGCGTGGCCAGCCTGGAAAACACGGCGGCGAAGACCGCCTTGACCGCGGTGCTGCAAAATCCCCAGTTCAAGACGGACCAAGAGCGGCTTGAGGCCTGGTACGAACAAAGCATGAATCGCGTCTCGGGATGGTACAAGCGAACCAGCCAGATACGAGTTTTCATGCTGGCGGCAGGGGCCACGCTCCTGATGAATGCGGACACCTTAAAAATGTTAGACACGCTCTGGAACAATCCCACCAGGAGCGCGCTTCTCATCGAGGATGCGAAGGCGCGCCTGCAGAAGGGACGACCGGACGCGCAAGCCCAGGCGGCGTCGCCTTCGGATAACGACGTGATTGCCAAGGAAGAAAAGCAACTCCTGGGTCAGGTCGCTGGCTGGCAGGGAGACTGGTACAAGGACTGGCCCGGCCATAAAACCGCCGGATTCTGGTGCTGGATCTGGTATCTGCTGAAAAATCGCTTCGGAGGATGGCTGATCACTATTTTGGCCGTGTCTCTTGGCGCGCCATTCTGGTTCGATACGCTTAGCCGTTTCATGAACGTTCGCAGCTCTGGGAAGCCGCCCGACCAGAGCAGCGTCAAAGCCAGCGCCTAATCGTTTGAGGCGAACGCGTTTGGGGCCTTCTACATTAACGCAAAGGTAACATTCTCCTATGCTACCCTCTGGTGGTACTCTAGGCAGACAACGCATAGAAGCGCCAACGCTTTCGCTTCCGCCAACAAAGCGGAGCGACCAACGAAATTCCATCCGGTGGTTTGCCTCGGAACACAAACCTCGTCATCTGCCGGAGTCGTGCATTCTGGTTTACTGCGCGCGTGACCCGCTTCTGTCATAAACTATAGGTAACAGCGTTCCTTCTAAGAAAGAAATAGCTCGTAATGTCATCCAACGGCTTTCATAGTAGCGCCTCGCGATTCAGCAACTTGCGCTCGCTGTTCAGCATGTTCTCCAGCGATCTGGCGATCGACCTGGGGACGGCGAACACGCTGGTGTACGCGCGCGGCAAGGGCATCGTGGTCAACGAACCCTCCATCGTCGCCATCAACAAAAATACCGGTGAAGTAGAAGCGGTGGGCAAAGAGGCCAAGGAGATGCTTGGCCGCACCCCCGGCAACATTGTCGCCATCAAGCCGATGAAAGACGGCGTCATCGCCGACTTCAAGGTCACCGAGAAGATGCTGAACTACTTCATCCAGAAGGCGCACAATCGCAAGATGCTGGTGCATCCCCGCATCGTCATCGGCGTGCCTTCGGAGATCACGCAGGTGGAGAAGCGCGCGGTCATGGACTCGGCGTATCGCGCCAAGGCCAGCGAAGTGCACCTGGTCGAGCAGGCCATGGTGGCCGCGATCGGCGCGGGCCTGCCTATCACTGAGCCCAGTGGCAACATGGTGGTTGATATTGGCGGCGGCACCACCGACGTCGCGGTCATTTCGCTCAGCGGCATCGTGTATTCGCGCTCGGTCCGCATGGCCGGCAATCAGATGGACGAGTCCATCATGAATTACCTGAAGCGCAAGTACAATCTGCTGATCGGCGAGCGCACTGCCGAACAAATCAAGATCGAGATCGGCTCCGCCTATCCGCTGGACAAGCCGCTCACCATGGAAATCAAGGGCCGCAACCTGATCGAGGGCGTGCCCAAGACGATTACGATTGACGACAGCGAAATTCGCGAGTCGCTCAGCGAATGTGTTTCCACGCTGATGAACGCCATTCGCGTCGCACTGGAGCGCACCCCTCCGGAGTTGTCGGCCGACATCAGCGATCGCGGCATCGTGCTGACCGGTGGCGGCGCACTGCTGAAGAACCTGGACAAGCGCATCCGCGAAGAAACCGGGCTGCCGGTCTCCATTGCGGACGACCCGTTGTGCAGCGTGGTTCTGGGCACGGGAAAAATGTTGAGCGACTTCAAGCTGCTGCGGAAGATATCGATTGACTAGCGGTGGGCATGTCCCTTTTGCGGCGCAAGTGACGGAGTGAAAGAGAAAGCAGATGCCTCGCTTGGCTCGTCATGACAAATGTAGTACTTGCGTTTCCCGAAGCAGCGTAGTGTATGGACACATTCCTCGGCCGCTATAAGAACCTGATTGTGCTGGCGGCCATTCTGTTCGCCCAGATTATTGCTCTGGCTGTGCAGGTGCGCCGCCCAACCCAAGGCGGCGACACCCGCCTCCTCCGCCTGTGGGCGATCTCCGCCGTGACTCCTGTCGAAAAAGCTGTGGTGCACACGCAGAAATGGGTGCACGACACCTGGAATACCTACGCTTATCTGCGCGGTGTTCGCAGGGAAAATCGGGAGCTGCGCGCCGAGATCGACCGCATGAAGGTTGAAGACGCTCGCTACGCCGAGGATGCTCGCATGGCGCGCCGCGTCCAGGCCCTGCTCGCATTCAAGGAGCAATACGTCGATACCACGGTCGCGGCCCAGGTCATCGGCACCAGTGGCAGCGAGCAATCGCGCATTCTGTACTTGGATAAAGGATCGAAGGATGGCATTAAGCCGGACATGGCGGTCATCACGCCGGCCGGTATCGTGGGCAAGATTGTGCAAGTCTTTTCCGACTCCTCGCAGGTATTGCCGATCAACGATCAATTTAGTGGAGTGGGCGCTGCGCTGAAATCCTCCCGCCTTCAGGGCATCTTGCGGGGAGCGTCGAATGGCGTGACGACCCTGCAATACGTCATGAGCGACGAGAAGGTGGAACCCGGCGAAGAGGTGATCACCAGCGGGGGAGACCGAATCTTTCCCAAAGGTCTGCCGGTCGGCAAAGTCGTCTCGGTTGAGCCCGGCAAGGACCTGTTCCTGAACATTCGCGTCGTTCCGTCGGCCCGACTCGATCAAGTAGAGGAAGTGTTGGTCGTCACCAAAATCACGGAGAAGATGCCGGACAGCAAGGATTTGGGGCCGCTTCGTGCATCGGACATTTTGGCCGAACGCCTGCCGACCGTTCCCGCGAAGCCCGAGGTTGACGCCACTGGAAAGCCGAAACCTGGCGCTGCGAATGGTACCGCGTCTGGGGCAACCTCGGCGACAGGAACAGCCGCAACCGCCGCCCGTTCTGGTGCAGCGGCAACTTCAGCCGCGAACAAGCCAGCGGCTGGCAGCTCGACCGCGGTTGCTTCCAAGCCCAACGGAGCGGCTACCGCTACGCACGGCGCTCCGTCAGGTACGACGGCGGGAAGCGCGGGAGCGCCGAAAGCGCCGAAATCTGCAGCGGCCGGTGGAACGCGTCCTGCTGGGACAGTCGCGAAACCCCTGAACGGCGCCGGAATGGCAACTGCGCCACATGCGAACCCCACCGCGCCTGTGCCTAGTCCATCGCCGGCGAACCGCCCCGCGAATGGAGGCGAGACGAGGCCTCCGTCGAAGCAATCCAAGCCGGTTCCGGAGCAGCCGCCAAATGCGAATCCACAGCAGCCTTCGACGCCGCCTAACGGAGAGCAGCCACCGCAATGAGCAGCCGGGTCATCCCATTCCGGGGAAGCCTCACCTCCAGGGACCAGGCCGCGGTCCACGAATTCAGTTGGCCCGCGGTCATTTTCATTCCCCTGGTTGCTGTACTGATCCAGATTTTTATTCCGGTGCGGGCCCGCTTTCTTCCGATCATTGACCTGCCCTTCATGGTCACCATCTTTTTCGCGGTGGCCCGGCGCCATCCGATCAGCGGATGCCTCACGGGCTGCGCCATTGGCCTGATGCAAGACCTCTTTGCCGGCCCCAGCCATCCCCTGGGCATGTACGGCATTGCCTTGACGATCATCGGGTACCTGGCGTCGTCGCTGGGGCTGAAAATTGACGTTGAGAATCCCGGCTCGCGCTTCATCATCACCTACCTCTTTTTCGTGGCCCACCAGGGGATCTATTACGGCGTGGCGCACGGCCTGCTTGGCCAGGTGCAGCAGTGGAGTTGGAGCCACGTGGCCATTTCTGCGCTGGCCAACGCCGTGATCGGCATATTTGTCTTCAAGTTTCTGGACAGGTTCAAACAGCGGTGAAAGCGCGGTTCACGCTCTTTTTTCTCCTGCGCTCCCGCCCCGATTCGGGCTACAATGAGCCCAGAGTTCATCGCCACTTACCAGATGCAAGCGAGGCTGTTTCTCGCCTGGGTATCCCATCAGAATCGGGCAACTGGCCGCTGTTAATTTTGTGCAGATTCGCAAGTTTCGAAACTTTGCAACCATAAGACCCTGCGAAAGTTGTAGTTCTTGATGTTCGGTCGCGACGAAAAGGTCTCTCAGCTCCGGCTTACCGCAGTGCAATACGTTCTGCTGGGAGTCTTTCTGGTGCTTGCCTTCGGGCTGTGGCGCCTGCAGGTGGCGCGCAGCGATTATTACAGCTCACTGGCCGAACAGAACCGCATCAAGCAGGTGCCCATCCTCGCGCCGCGCGGCAAGATCCTTGACCGCGAAGGCCGCATCATTGTTGACAACTATCCTTCGTTCTCCGTGCTGCTGCTGCGCGATCAGAACCGCGATCTGCAGGCCGACGCCGACAAGATCGCCGCAGGGCTTCACATTCCACCGGACGAGTTGCGCGCCCGCCTGAAGCGCATGGCCGCAGTGCCCGGATATCAGCCGCTGTTCCTCAAGGATGACATCACTCCCGACGAGCTGGCCTTCATCGAATCGCACAAAGAGGAATTGCCCGAGCTCGACACCATCACCGTTCACCGCCGCCTTTATCCCAAGAACGGATTCATGGCGCACATCATCGGCTATGTCGGCCAGGTCAGTGAAGACATGCTGACCCAGCCGCAATGGGAGCTGTACAACCCTGGCGACATCGTCGGCATGTCGGGGGTCGAGCAGTATTACAACGATATTCTGATGGGCAAGAACGGCTCGCGCCAAGTGCTGGTCAACAGTCGCGGCAAGGAAGTGGGCACTCTCAGCGACGTGGCCGCCGTCCCCGGTAAACAGCTCAAGCTCACCATCGATCTCGATATGCAGATAGCGGCCGAGGAGGCGCTGGAGGGCAGGCCCGGCGCCATCGTCGCCATGGATCCGCGCAATGGCGAAATTCTGGCGATGGTCAGCCGCCCCGCGTTCGATCCCAACGAATTCGCGGTGCGCATCACGCGTGATGAGTGGAACCGGCTGGTCACCGATCCTGGTAAGCCGCTGCTCAACAAGGCCATCCAGGCGCAGCTCGCCCCGGGTTCGGTGTTCAAGGTCATTATGGCTACCGCCGGACTTCAAGAAGGTATTGCACAGGACCTCGTCATTACTTGCGGAGGTGGCAAGACGTTCTACGGCCGCTTCTTCAAATGCTGGATCGCCGGACACGGCAGTCACGGGACCGTGGGCATCAGCAAAGCGATTTACCAGTCCTGCGATTCGTACTTCTACACGCTGGCCGAGAAGCTGGGCATCAGCCGCATCGCGAAGTACGCCACCATGCTCGGATTGGGACAGAAGTCCGGTATTGATCTGCCACAGGAAGTCTCTGGTGTCATGCCTTCCGAAGAGTGGAAGATCAAGAACTTCAAGCAGAAGTGGTATGCCGGCGAAACCATCTCCGTCGGTATCGGGCAAGGAGCGGTGGCGACTACGCCGATTCAAATTGCGCGGGCAGTCGGCGCGGTGACCAGCGATGGAATATTGGTTCGTCCGCATGTGGCCTTTCCGGACCAGTTTCCGCCGGGGTTTAAGCAAGTAGCGAACTACACCGATAAAACGAACATTGGCCTCGACCAGGAAAACTGGATGACCATCACCGACGCACTGGCGCTGGTGGTGTCGCCTATGGGCACCGCGCCCAGCGCCCGCTTGCCGGGGATTGACTTCGCTGGAAAAACCGGCAGCGCGCAGACCATCTCCAACCAACTCAAAGCGAAGATGGGTAGCAGCGAAAAAAGTAAGTTCAAGGACAACGGCTGGTTTGTGGGCGTCACACCTCGCCGAAATCCTGAAATTGTCGTGACGGTGCTGCTCGAGGAGGGCGAGCACGGATACTATGCCGCTCGTGCCGCTGCGCAAGTGATCAAGGCCTACGTTGAGAAACAGCGTACTCGCCAGACGCAGGTGGCCAAAGCAGGCGGAGCGGCTTCTGGATCTAAGCAGGCAGAAGTTGCCGCAGTATGGCACGAGGGCGACGCCAAGACTCCCGACAAGATGCAAGCCGGACGTTTCACGGTTTCAGCCGATGGCAAGACCAAGCCGGTAACTGCGGCGCCGGGAGTGGGAGGAACGGACAAGCCTATTCGTCCTGCTGATCTGGAAACTACCGAGTCGCACGTGGAAATGGCCCATCCCGAAACTGAACCTCCCGCCGAGAGTCAGCCGATACCACCGGCGACAAACCCTGAGCAGCAGTCGCCACCCGCGCGGAAGAGGCCTGCTGCGGAGCCAACGATCGCACCTGCGGCGGCAGTCGTTCCCCGGAGGCAGCCCTGAGCCGCTACATCTCCTTCCGCGATTTCGACTGGGTCCTGCTGGTGCTCGTGCTGCTAATTTGCTCTCTGGGCGTGCTCGAGATCTATAGCGCAACCCTCAGCACTAAATTTATGGGTGTACATCTCAAGCAGGTGTATTGGATCCTGGGCGGTGTAGGCCTGATGTTCGTGGTCAGCTTCTTCAACTATCAGGCCCTGCTGGAACGTGTACCGCTGCTGTACTTGATTTCCATCGCATCGTTGGTTGCGGTGGAAGTGTTCGGCAAAAAGTATCTGGGCGCCCGCCGCTGGGTGCAGTTAGGCTCGTTTCACTTCCAGCCTTCGGAGTGGGTGAAGCTGGTGCTCATTCTGGCCATGGCTAAGTATTTTGCCGACGCAAAGTCCGAATGTACGGCCCAGGACATCGTCAAAGCTGGGGCGCTGGTCGGCGTTCCCATGCTGATGGTGCTCGCCCAGCCGGACCTGGGAACGGCGCTCACTTACATCCCGATCGCTGTGATGGGCTTGTTCCTGGGTGGAATGAAGGCCCGGCATGCCTTGGTCATCTTGGTATTGGGGGCGTTGCTGGCACCCGTGGGATGGCATGTTCTCAAGCCCTACCAACGAGACCGGCTGACCAGCTTCATGGAGCCGGAAGCTGATCCCCAGCGCCGCGGATATCAGGTAATTCAGTCACAGGTAGCCGTGGGTTCAGGGGGCATTCTTGGCAAGGGAACGGCTCACGGGAGCCAGACCCAGGGCCAATTTCTGCCCGTGCCGCATACCGATTTCATCTTTGCAGCCTTTGCCGAGGAACACGGATTCCTAGGCGCTATGGGCTTGCTGCTGCTATACTTTATCGTACTGATGCGTCTGATCCAGAACGCTCAGACGGCCCCGGATCGGGCTGGTGCCTTTGTGGTCATGGGTGTGGTTGCGGTACTCGCGTTCCACGTCCTGGTTAACGTAGGCATGGTGGTAGGGTTCATGCCGGTCACGGGCATCCCCTTGCCGTTAATGAGTTACGGGGGATCCTCAGTACTGTTCATGTTCCTGGCGCTGGGAATCGTGATGAACATTCGCATGCGCCGGTTTGTGAACTGAATTGCAAACTTTTGGCATTGGACTTTTTTAGCGTCCCTTAGGACGCGCTTCAGAACTGCCGGTCTCATTCGCCGGGGAAGCCATTACAGACTGGACGTCGGGCTTCTGAAGGATGACAACAAGATTACGACCGCCCCCACGTACGAGGGCATGCCGGCCGCCAGGAGAATAGGCCGGACAGGATTGCAAAGCACATTGATCGAGGCGGGAAACGGCCCCTTGGCTGATGCTGAGAGTGAGGCCACAACCTTCGAAACGCGTGCTCTATACGGTGCTAAAGATTCCACAAATTGTTGCTTCACGAATCGGGTCTGGTTTGCATCCCGGCATAAGTTCCGGTGTGCCCTCGCCTAATCACCTGTAGAGTTTTTCCTGTCCTTCCGAATCGACCGGGCCGGCAAAACCGGAGCATTCCATGAATAAGGAACTTTATGTGTCCTCCACGCCACACGAAACCAAGGTGGCGTTGGTGGAGGATGACCAACTCGCCGAAGTTTTTTTCGAGCGGGAAAACGAATACACCCTCGCAGGCTCAATCTACAAGGGCCGGGTCACGCGCGTGCTACCCGGCATGCAGTCCGCTTTTGTGGACATCGGCTTGGAACGCGATGCCTTTCTCTATGTTTCCGATTTCCTCGAAGTCACCGGCGATGAAGAAGACGAAGAAGAATTCGGCAGTATTCCTGTGCCGCGTAACGCCATCGATGTAAGCAAAGCGTATGCTGCGCAGGAGGCACAGCTCAAAGCGGAGTCTGCAGTTGCAGAACCCGAGATCGCGGAGAAGTTCGAAGCTGGAGAAGAGGATTTCGCTGCTCCTGCTGAGGAGCAATCGGCAGGCGAGGGAACCGAAGCTTCGTCCACGGAGGACCGGGATTCGGCGGAAGGAACACGGCCCTGGCGCGGACGCCGTCGTCGTCGCGGCGGACGGCGCGGTCAGGGAGACGAGCGCAATGACCGGCCAGAGCCAAAGATCGAGACCTCGATGCCGGTAGAAGAGGCGCCCATCTATCATGCGGAACCGCGTCCGGCCGCGCGTTCGCGCACAGAATACGGTCCGCCCGCAGGCTATACGCCGATCGTTCTGCCTGGCGAATCGATTTCGAAGTATCGCAACCTGTCGCAGCAGCCCGCGCCGAAGGACGAAGAAACGCGCGAGCCGGGTTTCTTTGCTCCGATTGAGGATTCCACTCCCTCTGTCGATTTGAGCGCGCACCCCAATGCTACAGTTCAGGAAACCGAATCACATCCCGATGTCGAACTCCGACACGCCGCGTCCGAATCAGCTCAGACCGAACGGGTAACTACGCCACCAGCCGAGCACGCCCTTGTCATCGAGCATGAGGAAACGGAACACACCGCAGCCGCGCGCCAGGATGATGAGCCGGAACAGCAGGAGCGCCTGCGAGTCGCGCCTTCCGAATCCCACGGTGCAGAGCCGGAAGCGAGAGTGACGTCACAAGCAACTGCCACCGAGGTTCTGACCGCAACGGCGGAGAACCCAACTCTAATCGAAGACCTGCCAGCCCAAGCGCGGAGCAACGACTTCCTGTCGGCCGGCGAAAATCGGGAACAAGATAGCGAAGGCGCCACGCAGGAATCGCCGGGCTTCCCATCGCTTGCCGCTCCTTCGGTCGCTCCCGAGGGACGTACGCTGGAGCATGAAGTGTTGGAAGACGAGGAGATGGAATTCCATCCTGTCCCCGACGATCTGAATGCGATAAGCGAGGTGGAAGCCGACGAGGAACTCGTTCTGGAGGAGGAGACCCTCGACGCCGGCAACGGCGATTCGGACCGTTGGATTCCCAAGATTGCCGACGTAGATGAGGACGAAGTGGTGGCAGCCGAGGAGCGTGGAGAACAAATCTACGGCCCCGATACCGACGAGGAAGAGGAAGAAGAGACCGGCGAGGAAGAAGAAACCAACGGCCGCGCCGAGGTGAGGGCTGCGTCTCCCACCGCAGGCTATCAGCAGCGTCAGGCGGGGCGTCCCGGCTACGATCGGCGTGGCTTTCGCGATCGCAATCGCCGTGGTGGTCCGCGCCGCAACTTCCGGGCTCGTCCCAACACCAATCGCAATCAGCCGCTCATCACCGACCTGCTGAAGGAAGGGCAGGAGGTGCTGATCCAGATTGCCAAGGAACCGATCGGCAAGAAGGGTGCGCGCATCACCAGCCACATTGCGCTGCCCGGCCGTTTTCTGGTGTACATGCCCACGGTCAATCATGTCGGGGTTTCGCGCAAGATTGCTTCTGACGAAGAACGCCAGCGGCTGAAGCGCATCGTGACCAGCGAACGGGAAAACGGATTAGGCGGCTTCATCGTCCGCACCGCTGCCGCCAACATCAAGGAAGAAGATCTGCGCGCCGACATTCGCTTCCTCAAACACTTGTGGGCCGAGATCAAGAGCCGCGCCGAGAACAGCAAGTCGCCGGCGCTGATCTATCACGACCTGAATCTGGTGGAACGGGTGTTGCGCGACCAGGTCAATGCCGACTTTTCGCAGATCTGGGTGGACACCGAAGACGAGTATGAGCGCGTGGTGCGCTTTGCCAGCCGCTTCCAACCCTCGCTGGTCCGGCGCATCAAGCTGTACACCAAAGACACCCCGTTGTTCGAGCAGTTCGGCATTCAGGACGAGATTAATCGCTCGCTGAAGTCGAAGGTGTGGCTGAAGAGCGGCGGACATATCGTCATCAACCAGACCGAAGCGCTGGTCGCGATCGACATCAACACCGGCAAATACGTTGGCAAGACGCAGCGGCTGGAAGACACCATCGCCAAGACGAACGTGGATGCGGTCAAGGAAATCGTGCGGCAGATCCGGCTGCGCGACCTGGGCGGCATTATCGTCATTGACTTCATCGACATGGACGAGCGCAAGAATCGCCAGAAGGTGATGCAGGCCCTGGAAGACGCTTTGCGCAACGATCGCGCTCCGTCCAAGGTGCTCCAGTTCAATGATTTCGGATTGGTGGCCATTACCCGCAAACGCGTGAAGCAATCGCTGGAACGCACCCTGGGAGAGACTTGCTCCTATTGCGCGGGCGCGGGCTTTGTGAAGTCGGTGCCGACGGTATGCAACGAGCTTTATATCGAGATGCGCAAAATGGCGAAGGTGCACGACAAGACCGATATCACCGTTCGCGTAAATCCCGAGGTAGCCAAGGCCCTGAAGGCCAACAACGGTAAACTGATCTCAGAGATGGAAGACTTGACCGGCAAGACCGTGCTGGTAAAGAGCGATCCGCTGCTGCACCAGGAAAACTTCGATATACACTAGAGCGTGACAGTGGTAAGTAGTAATAAGTAGTAAATTGGTGAGAATGTCCACACTGAACGTATCGAGGTTCGTCGCCATAGTCTTGTGGTCGTCGCTCTGCCTGGGGCAAGAGGTGCATGTCTCCCGCGGCAACGGCGCTGTTGTGCTGAGCGTTTCGGCGCAGAAGCCGTATCCATTGATGTCGGGCGAGCAAAAACTGCCCACGTTAACCGTGGAATGCGCTCACAAGGGCAAGAAGACCGGACACACTATCGCATTTTCGGCAGGCGGTGCCCTGGTTGAAGACACGGACATGAATGCAAAAGGCGCACAGCAGATTTTCAATATGACGATAGGCGGAACCAAGCAAACGACGGGATGGGTTCCCTACGGAGACACTATAACCTACGCCTATTTCGCAAAGACTGACGCTGAGCGTTTGAAATTCATTCAGTCCGTGCTCAACTCGGGAAAGGTTTCCATTGAGTTCAAGCCCTTCCTCACGGGGGCGCCAACCACCAGCGTTTTCGACCTGAGCAAACTGCGCGCTGAGATGGACAAAGCTCCCGAGTGCGCCGCCGCGAAATAGTTCCACGCCGACAACCCCGCGCCAAATCCAACAAGGTCGCATAACGCGCGCCGCCAGTGGGTTATGCTTTAGCCATGCAGGTTCGCGTGCTTTACCTGGGGATGCTGCGGGAGCTCGCCGGGCGCGACCGTGAAGTCGTGCAGCTCTCCGACGGCGCGCGCTTGTCCGATCTCTATGCCGAGCTGCAGCAGCGCATTCCGAAGCTGCAGGACTTTCGCAACGCCATTGCCCTCTCCATCAATTACGAATACTCCGACGGAGCCGCGGTCTTACAAGATAACGATGAGGTAGCGCTGATTCCGCCGGTAAGCGGAGGCAAGGTTGGCGAGGATTCGACTGGCGAAGCCGTCTTGCCGCTGATTTCTGAGCACTCCAGGCTTGTGGGCGAGCCGATCAAGACGGCTGCCATGACCGCCGCCATCAAGCATCCCGAAGACGGAGCAGTCGCTATCTTCGACGGGATTGTGCGCAATAACTCGCGCGGACGCCGCACCCTCTATCTCGACTACACTGCTTATGGGCCGATGGCATTGCGGCAGATGGAGCAGTTGGCGCAGCAAGCGCTGGCGAGTTACGCCATCCGCGACGTGCAGATCGTGCACCGCCTGGGGCGTTTACAAATTGGCGAAACCAGCGTCTATATTGTGGTTGCGTCCGCTCATCGCGCGGCTGCTTTCGACGCGTGCCGCTGGTTGATCGATACGCTGAAGAAGACAGTGCCCATATGGAAGAAGGAGTACTTTGAGGACGGCGCTGTTTGGGCGGATGGCGAATCCTTTCCTCCGGAAATTCCGCGTGCCGGCGGGGGCGGGAGCGCGTCAAAGTAGCTGAACTGGGGTTTGAGCTAACAAATGTTTTCAACCTGCCGGACTTCCGCTCGGGCAGCCGTCGCGGTGCGCGAGCTGCTGGTGGTTTCTGCGTTGAGTTGCGCCTGGTGGTGTGCTCTCTGCATCGGCCAGGATGCGGTCGCGCAGAGCAGCGTACCGCGTCCACCCGATTCGCAGAAGCAGCAGGCACGCAGCGTGCCTCATCCCCCTGACTCGCCCAAGCAGCCGACGACGGACAGCAGCGATCAACCCAGCACGACGTTCAAAGTAAATGTCAAGCTGGTCAACGTGTTTACCACTGTTACCAACAGCGGAGGAGCACCGGTTTCAGCGTTAAAGGAGGAAGACTTCCAGGTCTTCGAGGACGGCAAGCAGCAGAAGATCGCGGTGTTCCATCGGGAGTCGGAGTTGCCGCTCTCCATCGTCGTGGCCGTGGACACCAGCCTCAGCACCCGCGGAAATCAAAAGCTGGAACTGGAGTCCGCGCGCCGCTTCGCGCACGCCATTCTGCGTCCCATCGATGGCCTGTCCTTGTTCCAGTTCAGCGAAGTTGTTGACCAGGTAACGCCCTTCACTGCCGACGTTCGAGTGATCGACCGCGCCATCAACCGCATCCGGTCGGGGGCGGCGACGGCCCTCTACGACACTCTTTACCTGGGGTCAGAGGCGTTGCAGCAGCGACGCGGCCGCAAGGTCATGGTCGTGATCACCGATGGCGGCGATACCGTCAGCCAGATCAGCTACCAGCAGGCAGTCCGCGCGGCCCAGGAGGCCGAGGTCATTCTCTACAGCATCATCATTGTGCCTATTGAAAGTAGCGCAGGACGCGACATCGGCGGTGAACACGCTCTCATTCAGCTTTCCCGTGACACTGGAGGCAAGTACTTTTACGCCAGCGGATTGGAGCAACTGGATGCCGCATTCCGGCTGATTAGCGACGAATTGCGCACCCAATATCTGATCGCCTACTACCCCAGCACTCGACTCTCCGACTCGGACTTTCGCCGCATCGATATCAAGATCGATCCCGCGACCAAGGATTACCCCGATCCCGCCGAGCTGCAGGTCCGCCACCGGACTGGTTACTACACCATGCCGGGGAAGTGAATACCGTCTCCTGAACGCAATACGTCACGTCAGCCCGCAATTCCCAAAATGAAACTCCATTCTTCAAAAAATTGGAGATTGCTGGGGCTGGAATCTGTGAAAACTAATACTTTTGTAGAATGTACGCCTGTCCATAGTGAAATAACACATTTGGATTCAAATATTTACATGTGGATCCGTGGAGCGCACGAGTGGCAGCCAACATGCATCAATTCCCACTGGACATCGCCAAGAGAGAACCCTACGACGTTCCTTGGCAAGCTAAGAGATCTTCGTACGAGGAGAAGAGGTTCATTCCATGAAAAGACTTTATGCGCTCATCACATTCTTGCTGGCAGCCAGCCTCATGGTGCCCGCAGCGTTCGGACAGTCGCTGACTTCCGGCGATATCGCGGGCACGATCACGGACCCGAGCCATGCGGTTGTTCCCAACGCTGGGGTCGAATTGAAGAGCTTGGACACCGGCTCAACGCAATCCACCGTGACCAGCGGCTCTGGCTTGTATCGATTTTCACTGCTGAGGCCTGGCCGCTACATGGTCACCGTTAAAGAGAGTGGTTTTGCTACCGCGCAAATTCCAGTCACGGTCGCGGTGGGGGAGACCACAACGGCGGATGCCACGCTGACCCTGTCAACCACCGCGCAGACTATCGAAGTGACGGGCGCGGCACCCGTCGTGGATACCACCAGCGCCAACATTAGCACCCCCTTTTCCCAGATGGAAATGGCGGAACTGCCCAACCCTGGCGGTGACCTTACCAACATCGCCCAGTCCGCTCCGGGCGTGATCATGAACAACACCGCGGGTTATGGGAATTTCACGATGAACGGCTTGCCGGCGACCTCGAACCTGTTTACGGTCAATGGCGAGAATGACATGGATCCGTACTTCAACATCAACAATTCCGGGGCGGCCAACCTCACCCTGGGCTCGAATGAAGTGCAGGAAGTCACCGTGATCGCTAACCCTTACTCAGGCGAGTACGGCCAGTTGTCGGGCGCCCAGGTTAGCTACGTAACCAAGTCGGGCAGCAATGCCTTCCATGGCAACGCTCAGTACTGGTGGAACGGGCGCACCATGAACTCCAACGACTGGATGAATAACAACTCGAGCCCGATCTCCCCGCGGCCCTTCTCCAACGCCAACCAGTGGGCGGGGTCGGTTGGCGGCCCGATCATCAAGAACAAGACCTTCTTCTTCTTCGACACGGAAGGCTTGCGCTTCTTACTGCCTAACGTCATTGCAACCACAATCCCGTCCCCGGCTTTCTCGACGGCAGTCCTGAACAATGTAGCCGTGCTACAGCCAGCCGAGCTCCCGTTGTTCACGAAGATGATGAATCTGTTTGCCAACGCTCCGGGCGCGAGTAACGCGCAAGCAATCCCCAACAACGCCGCATGTACCGCTATAGTCTTGCCGGGCTTCAATGGGGCGACACAGAACTGCTTTGCCACCTTCAACGGCACTCCGAGCACGCTCGGGAAGGAGTGGATCCTGGCTTTCAAGATTGACCAGAACGTCGGACAGAAGGACAAGATGTTCTTCCGCTATAAGCTGGACCATGGTTTGCAACCAACCTACCTGAGTTCCATCAGCTCCGGCTTCGATGCGCTCTCTAATCAGCCCGCCTGGGACACTCAGTTCCAGGAGACGCACGTCTTCTCTCCCAGCAAGACGAACGAGTTCACGATGGCTGCGAGCCACTACGTAGCCCAGTTCCAGCAGAATGAGGCGCTGGCGCTGTCCACGTTCCCGATGGGCTTGATTTTTGGTGGGACCAACCCGCTTGGGCCGTCCAGTGGGGCTGTTGGTGAGCAGTGGGATTTCCCCCAGGGTCGTAATATCACCCAGTACCAGTTCATCGACAACTTCACCTGGATAAGCGGCAATCACAGCTTCAAGTTCGGCGGCAACTTCCGTCGTTACGACGTAAGCGACCACAACTTCTTCTTCAACAATGGTGCGGCTTACTTCGATTTGGCTACTTCAACCGAGAACGCTCTACAGGCTTTTGCTAATGGCATCGCCGGCCAATATCGCCAGACTGACAACCTGGCAAGCAACGTGCCAGTTGCCCTGTGGGGTATTGGCGTGTACGGAATGGACACGTGGAAGATAAAATCGAACCTGACCTTGACGCTGGCCTTGCGCGTGGAGCGTAACTCGAACCCAGTGTGCCAAATCAACTGCTTTGCCAACTTCAAGACAGCATGGGCGGACCTGCCCAGTGTAATGGCGGGAGCAGGGGCTGGAGACGTACCATACACTTCCGACATTGCCTACAACCAGCATCAGTCGTATCACGGTGTCGACGCACTGGACTGGTCACCGCGCTTCGGCTTCAGTTGGTCGCCCTACCATAACGACAAGACAGTGATCAGCGGCGGCTTCGGCCTCTTCTACGACAATCCGCCTGCCGGTCTGGTGGACGATCTGCTGGCCGACCCTCCGGTTGCGGTTTCCATTCGCGTGCGGCCCGGGGGCGGCACCCTGCCCTTCGACCCCACCACGAACGGTTCCGTTTATACCTGGCAGCAATCCGCACAGGCCTTTAGCTCCGGCTTCGCCAGTGGCCAAACCTATTCCCAGATCGCAGCTTCTCTGCTGCCATTTGGAGTGCATTTTGCGGCTCCGAGCTTTACCGCTCTCTCCGGCAACATTAGTGCTCCGCGTTGGCAGGAGTGGAATTTTCAGGTGCAGCAGGAGCTGACTCCCTCCACCGCGTTGGTCATCAACTACACCGGAAATCACGGTATTCGTATGCTCTACAGCAACGGCTTTAACAACGCATACGACGAATTCGGTTTGTGGCCGCCGGGCACACTGCCGGCAGCGCCCGCGGTCCCCAACTATGGAACTGTCAGCACCATCCAGAATGGCGCCGTGTCCAACTACAACGGCGTCACGGTCACTCTCAGGCGTAACTTCTCGAAATGGGTTTCGGCCCACGCCAACTACACCTGGGCGCACAACCTGGATGAGTTGTCCAATGGCGGCCTGTTCACTTACGGTGATAGCCTTCCGCTTAACCAGCTTTGTCCCCAGAGCCTCAGATCGTGCAACTATGGAAGCTCGGACTATGACGTTCGCAACTCCTTCAACGGGGACTTTGTCGTTCATCCTGCCTACCACTTTGGCAACAGCTTCCTGAACTATGCGCTGGGTGGATGGGAGTGGTCCGGCAAAATCTTCTGGCGCAGCGGATTGCCATTCTCCGTGGTTGACGGCAACTTGAACGGTGGTGTGGTCAACGGGACTGCAACCGTGCTGGGTACGCCTATTCTTGGCGGTAGCTCTCCCGGACAGCTCAGTTGCGGCGCGGGAGCCGCCAGTATCTCTGGAGTGGGAACGCCGTGCTTGAATGCGGCTGCATTCCTGGATACTTCTACGTTGCTGCCCAGCGGTTTCTCGCCGCAGCGGCGCAACCAGTATGTCGGACCGCACTTCTTCGACATGGACATGGGCCTGTTCAAGAACTTCAAGATCACGGAACGGGTCCAGTTTGGAGTTGGCGCTCAGGCCTACAACGTGTTCAACCACCCGAACTTCTCGAACCCGGACAGCACCCTGGGTGACCCGACGTTCGGTCAGATCAATACCATGCAGCCGATGCCGACCAGCCCTTACGGCGTGTTCCTGGGATTCGATTCCTCAGTGCGCGTCGTCCAGGTGTCCGGCAAGATCACCTTCTAACCAGTTTGACTCTGCTTCACTTCGGCGGCTCCCTTTCGGGGCCGCCATTTTTTTCTCCCAGTCGTCCGTTGCCAGTTCTCGGTTGCCAGTTTGCGGAGTTGTCAGTCTTGGGTTTTGCCAACTCCATCTGGCAACCGGCAACTGACCACTGGCAACTGTTCTGTTACACTGCGATTTTCGAGGTCACCATGTCGAATCCTCCGCAGCCGTTGATTCAGTTAACCAATACCCCCGACTACCGCGAAAGCTATGCCAACAGCGTGCAAGTGCGGGTGAACGTGTGGGACTTCTTCCTGATTTTTGGCACCCTGCAACAGCAGGACGAAACCCGCGTGGAGGTGCGCAACTTCCAGGGAATCTATTTGAGCCCGCAGCAGGCAAAAGCGCTCTATACCATCCTGCAGCAGAACCTGGTGAACTACGAGAACACCTTCGGCGAGGTCAAGCTGGATCCCCGCATGGGGCCGGGGACGGGTCCGGTTCATTAGCGTGGCTTCCGGGAGAGCGGCCTCCGGCTGGCTTGTCTTTGAAGGGGCACCACTTTAGCTGTGCCGTATCGACGGTGGAAGAGTTGGGCTTTAGCCCCTGAGGGAATTCGGTTTTTGTGAGGTCGGCGCATAGATGCGCGGGCGATGCCACAGGGCAAAGAGAACGAGCTTCCCCAGCGGCTAAAGCCGGTACATTCCCAGCTTCCGGCGGCACGCCTGAAGGCGTACCCCTTCAAAGCGCGCGCTGTTCACGCAGCCACCCGCCTGCGCGAATATCTCTTCGCCTACGCCCTCATTTTTGCCTTCCTATTCGTCACTCATGCTCCTTTACTGCGGCTGCCGTACTTCTGGGATGAAGCGGGCTACTTTATTCCAGCGGCGCGCGATCTCTTACTCACCGGTTCGCTGATTCCGCGCACCACGCTCTCCAACGCACATCCTCCGCTGGTGATGCTGTGGCTGGCGTTCTGGTGGAAGTTCAGTGGCTTCACGCCAGCGGTGACGCGAACTGCGATGCTGCTGATCTCGGCGTTCGCCCTGCTGGGGTTGTGGCGGCTCGCGCGCGATGTGGCCAACGAGCAGATCGCGGCCGCCACCGTTCTATGCACAGCGGTCTATTCGGTGTTCTTTACGCAAAGTTCGCTGGCTCACCTCGACATGATGGTTTGCGCGCTGACGCTTTGGGGACTGGCAATGTACGTGGAGCGAAGACCAGTGGCCACCATCGTGTTCTTGGCTCTGGCGCCTCTGGCTAAGGAGACTGCCATCGTGACCCCTTTAGCGCTGCTGGCATGGGAGTTGCTGTGTCCCGTTCTGCAAGGCAAGGTACGACGAGCCGAAACACTCTGCTTATGTCAGCGGAGACGGCTGGCCGGCTTCTCGTTTCTGCTATGCCTGGTTCCGCTTGTGCTGTGGTTTCTCTATCACCATCACCGGACCGGCTTCTACTTCGGCAATCCCGAGTACCTGCGCTACAACCTGCAAGCTACCCTCAGCCCACTTCGCATCGTCCTTGCGATCCTGGTACGGCTCTGGCACGCGCTGGGTTACCTGAACTTGTTCGTGCTGACGCTGGCCGCAGCCTTTGCCATGAGCCTCCCTCCGCTGCCAGAGCCCGACGGCACACGGCGGTCCCGCATTCCTATCAATGTGCAGCTCGTCTTCGGGGTAGTCATCCTGGCGCACGTCCTGGCTCTGTCAGCCCTTGGAGGCGCGGTGCTGGCCCGCTACATGCTTCCGGCGACGCCGCTCGTAATCCTGCTTTGTGTTTCTACGCTGTGGCGTCGCGCCCTACATTGGCCCTGGTGGATCGGGTTGACCTGTGTAGCTCTTGGGTTCGCACTGCTCACTCCGCCGCCCTATCGGATCGCTCCTGAGGACACGCTGCTGTATCGCGATTACGTCATCCTCCACAAACAGGCGGCCGATGAATTGGCGGTGCGCTTTCCACACGCACGCGTGCTCACCGCGTGGCCGGCTTCCGATG
>Ga0208034_1000139_pt1 | contig 70459 bp, 75 predicted proteins | sample June2015DPH_8_10_FD_184699 | JGI IMG/M metagenome (GOLD analysis project Ga0208034, IMG submission 184699) | Peatland microbial communities from SPRUCE experiment site at the Marcell Experimental Forest, Minnesota, USA - June2015DPH_8_100... | ecosystem: Environmental > Terrestrial > Soil >... | reverse complement strand
GCTCGAACACTGCCCCGTCTGCGACCGGCCCGGCCCGGTCCTCGAGCCGGAGATTCGCCGTGCCCCGTCCGTGGAGATGCGCGGCTGTGCCGAGGAGGTACGCAGAGTTCTCGCGCAGGACTTTGCGGAAGAGAACAAATGACACAAGAAAGTGAGATTGCACAAAAAGAAGCAGCACCGCAGCAGGCGCCAAAGCAAGAGAACTTAGGCCTTTTGATGGTTAAGATGCTTTTGAAGAACCCCTCCATGCTCATAAAACTCAGGAGGATGGGTCCCGATGAGGAGCGGTACGTCGCACCCCCCCGCCCTTACGAGCTCCCCGAGTACCGCAAGGGCATGAAGTACTCCACCTCGAAAGAGCCGTTTGTTAGGGCAACGCGGTGGTGTAACCCTCGTGAGCCCCTTGTTGTTGCGCTGGCACACGAGCTGGGCGCCTACGAGCTGTCTGACCGGGAGTTCGCGGAGGCGGCGTACTGGTGGATGAAGACCAAAATGTGGTACGCGGTGACGGGCTTCGACGGTCCAAGCGCGACCCTCAAGCGGGGGTCGGGGATGTGTTTCCACTTCACCAACACCTACATAGCTCTTTGCAGATGCGTGGGGATAAAAGCCCGGTACAAGAGTTTCCAGATGAAATTCAGAGAATTAGAGCGCGAGGTCTTCACCGATGTTGATCCTGGGTTCGCGAGCGTTTTCGATATGGCAGGAGGCGCTTTAGGGGAGGCAGAGTGCGAGGTATACATCGACGGCACGTGGACTACTGCCTACTTAGCGCAGACCGTCGCATCGACGGCAGCGACTGGCTGGCCCATAACTGAGTTCGGTGAACACGCTGAGGGGACGTACTTCAACGCGATTCCAGGCTCAATACAGCGCTTCGAGTCTATCCCATTTGGACTCGGGGTGTCGTTGAAGCTTTCAAATATGCTTGCGCCCGCAACGATGGAGCGTTTAAACGCGAGGATGGTCAGGGTTCAGAAGCTAGGCTTGCAGGAGATCGAGGACGCTGGAGGCCTACAGGAATACAACCGGATAGCAAAGAGGAGGCGCGAGCTCTTCTCTGCGGATGAAATCCTCGATAAGCAAGCGCTTAAGCATTACGACAAAATAATTATAAAAAAGTCGCAGTAACTCTAAAGGAGTGCGCGGGAGACATTAAACAGAGTGCGCGGGAGACATTAAACGATTACTATTTGGGATGCCTGCTCTCCTGATATCCTGCGTCGTTTGGAGCCGCACGGGCAAGTGTGTTCAAATGCCTTTCCGATTTGTGGCGCTCGTCCGGGTTCCATCTTGCAATCTTATTAAATTGTATACAGTAGAAAACAGAATCGATTCTTCCCGAAAAAGGAACAGCGGATCGGAGTGAAATCGCGGCTCAACGTATAAATTCAAACGTGTCTCGACTTAATCAAATGAACGCGATGGCCGTAGCATTGGTCTGGGATTATAGGCCGACGGGAGCCTCTCCAGTATCATCACCGGCAGAAGCGCGCTCGAGGCCGTGTTCATTTACTTAACGATGGGGCAAGGGGAATGAACTTGAAGTTTATCGACATCACGTCCATAGGAATACGAGAGAACTTGAAGTTTATCGACATCACGTACAAAGGAATACGAGAGATCTTAAGAGACAGACGGAGTTTTGTGTTTTTACTCGGTTTGCCCGTACTCCTTATCGTCCTCTTCGCATTCGCTTTTGGCAGTGGCACGTTCCTTTCCGGCGGCACTCTCCCTCACGAAGTCGTCATCATCAACAACGACGCGGGAGTAATGGTGGCCGTCAACAACACCACGCAGTACGTGAACTACGGCTCCAACTTTGCCGGCGTGCTCGAGAACGCTACCGCCGAGAACAGCACGACGCACCTTTTTCACCTCAACAATGCCAGCCAAGGCGAGGCAGAGGACTTGTTGCATAGCAGGGGCATCGACGCGCTCATCATCATCCCCCAAAACTTCTCAAGCGCGTTCGCCACCATGGTGAATAACACGACACGAACCGCAATCACGTCATCCGTCGGCCAGCAGTCGATAGCAAACGCTGCCAACGGTTCCACGACCTTCAATCCCGCCGCTACCATCCCCGGAGCCAGCGCCCTCCCTGGGGCGGGGAACGCAACTTCAACGCTTTTCATTGAAGGAGACATGAGTTATGTAAATTTTGCCACCGCGCAAGCTCTTATCACGGGAATCTTTGATCAATATAAGAACGGCGTGGAAGCGAACGCCACAGCGCTTGCCGGGCCCGGAGCAGGCAACAGCCTGTTAACAGATTATGTCCCCGTTGAGACACTCGCCATCGCTGGGACACAATCGTTCTCGTTGTTTGATTACATGGTGCCCGGTCTCATCGTCTTCGCCTTATTGTTACAGGTAAGTATTATAGCCAGTTCTCTCGCACGGGATTCTGAAACCGGGCTATTAGATAGGCTGAAGCTTTCGAAGATGAGGGCATTTGACCTCTTATTTGGGACGTTCCTCACCTGGTCGTTAATCACCGTAGGACAGATAATTCTCCTTATCGGGATCGCCATAGCATTCGGATGGCATCACCAAGGCGACGTCAGTTCATTGGGTCTTGCCGTGGTGATTGGCGTCATCGCTGGAATGGCCTCTATCTCTCTGGCATTGCTGATTGCATCATTCACAACGAACGAGCGACAAGCGGTAAGCTTGAGCGCGATGCTCTCGGTACCGCTGGGCTTCATGGCCGGCGCGTTTTTCCCGCTGCCGCGACAGGTCCTCGGTGAATTTGGCGGACGAACCTACGTGCTATACGACGTTCTCCCGTGGACCCACGCGGTCTCTGCTCTTAGATCTGTCCTCACCTATGGGACCGGGTTGAGCGGAGACGTCATCTTTCAGACGGCCTGGCTCATCTTCTTGACCGCGATACTGTTTATTGTGGGGGTGCTGACTTACGCGTCCGTCCGGCTGAAGGCTGAGAAGTGATCAGCAAATCTTCAACCACGTCTGGCTGCCACGATCGCATCGCCGGCGCGACCCAGCACCCGGTTTCGTGCACTGGTCAACCGCATACCTCTCTAAGATCACACTGAAGGCCTTTTCTCCCGTCAAGCTGCGCGACAGATTTCGGCACGAAGTTGCCATAAAACGCGACCCGTGCAGGTCCTGGCCGGTCGGCTGCCCTAGAGGAACCCTGCCGCCCTCAGAAGGTTTATGGTGATGGGCCCCGATGAGGAGCGGTACGTCCGCCCGCCGAGGGAGTATGAGACCCCCTGTTTCGCGAGGGTATGAAGCACTGCACCTCCAACGAGAAGTACCTCAGACTCACGAGGTCGTGCAACCCCGAGCCTAAGGTCATCGCGATGGCAAACGAACTGGGCGCGTATGAGTTCTCTGATTGGGAGTTCGCAGACGCGGCCTTCCGGTTTGTCAAAGACAATATGAGTTTTGAGATGGTTCCATTAGATGGTGATGGGGCGACCCTGACGAGTGGGAAACGTGAACGTGTTACCACCTCATCTCCGTTTTTAACGCTCTCTGTCGCGGGGGGGGTTAAGGCGAGGTATACGCTTTTTCCGCCATGAACTACGAAAATACACCTCCAGATCGTGCCGTGGCGGCGACGCCGACCTCCACTGCCACACCCACGCCGACACCCACTGCCACACCCACGCCGACGCCTACTCCCATGCCCACGCGGACGCCCACTGCCACACCCACGCCGACACCCACTGCCTCACCCACCTAGGTGGGCCTTCTTATCTGCTCGGCTCGCAGTAACCGATGAGGAGTGTTGCGTTGTCTGCTAAGGCGCAACTGTACCATTATTGTCAGGCGCAGAATCTGCCAAACTGAAGATGAGGAGAGTGGCCAGATTTACAGTCAGTCTCAGCCGTACTGCCTGGGCTGGGCTGAAACACGCTAAGAAGTTGACGAAGGGGCCACGTTAACCGAAGCAGAGCTAAAGTATGCCTCGACGGTGAGTGGTCAGTCGCACACCCGGCAACGCTGGTGAGGCTCAGGCGGTCGCAGTCCGCCAGTTGACGTTCTCGCGTCCTTGAAATGGAGTCAGGTTCTTTAAAATGCTTCTCAGGGAACCGAAAAAGCAGCATCGGTCCCCACACCTGCTAATCATCAAACGTGGTATACGACAATTGCAAAGACAGCGATCGTATGCGTAGAACATGCTGCGTAGCAGCTACGCATTGCGACTTGTCAGACTTCTTTTGATCAACTAGAGAACCTTGTATCTGCTTCGACGTCTTCTCCAAACCCGATCGACTCAAAATTCAAATTGAAGCAGTTCAGCGGTGCAAGCACGCGTGCTTATCTAGCGTTGATTCTTCGACAGATTGGCAACAAACAGCCGCCCTGACAGTTTTAACTAGTCGAACCAAAGAGGCTGTGCGTTTGTCATCGTAGTTGTTCTTGAGCATTTCAACAGCGAAACTACGGCGTGCACAAGGTGGCTGGTGCCCGACGTCTGCTGATTGGACGAAAAACGCTTTATTATGAAAACTTCTCAGAAAGAATGAGACACATTCGTGCGGAGATGCAGCAGGATCCTCGCAAAGGCAGCTGACCGGCAAGGACCTGTACAAATCGAGTCCTTCTGGCAACTTTATGGCATCAAAATCGGTCGTGCAGCTTGCGGGGAGAAGGGCCTTCTGCGTGACCCGAGAATTATATGGCTGACCAAATGCACGAAACGCGCGCGTGTTCGGTCTCCGGCACGCGATCGTAGAAGCTAGATGTGGTTGAAGGTTGGTTGATCACTTTTCAGCTCCCAGCCTTGCTTTTGAGTAGCAGACAACTCCCACAACAAACAACGCTGCCGTTAAAATGCCCAGCCACGTCATTTCAAAGAGGACGTCTCCGCTCAAACCCTCCCCATAGGTAAGTACCGCCCTGAGACCCAAAATGGCGTGGGTCCACGGGAGCAGGTCGTATATTTGGTACGTTCGTCCGCCAAATGTCCCGAGGACCTGTCGCGGCAGCGGGATAAACGTCCCGGCCATGAAGCCCAGCGGTACCGCAATCATCGCGCTCAAGGTCGCCGCCTGCCTCTCGTTCTTTGTGAACGATGCTATTATCATTGCCAGAGAGATAGAGGCCATTCCAGCGATGACGCCTATAAAGACGCCAAGCCCGAGTGAACTGAAACCGCCCTGGTGATGGTATCCGCACGCTGTGGCGACGGCGATGAGGACGAGCACCTGCGCCACGGTGATCAACGACCATACGATGAACGTCCCGAACAGCAGATCAAATGACCAGACCTTTGAGAGCTTTAACCGATCCAATGTTCCTATTTCGACCTCGCGAACCAGGGATCCCGCAACGACACTCACCTGCAACATCAATGCGAAGACGATGAGTCCCGGCACCATGTAATCGAACAGTGAGAACGTTTCCGTGCCGGGAATGGACTGTATCTCCAAAGGAACGGAATCCTGGAATAGGTTTTGCGTCGTCCCGGATTTGACCGCCGCCATAGCTTGCGTCTGTAGAGCTGTTTTGTACTGATCAAAGAGCTGCAATACGGTGGCTTCCGACGTTGCAAAATTGATGTACCCAGAATCGCCTTCGATCTTAAGCACTGAGCTGACGTTACCGGCCGCGGGAAGCGTGACGCTGGCTCCGGGGATGGTAGCGGCGGGATTGAAGGTCGTGGAACTGTTGGCAGCGTTTGCTATCGCCTGTTGGCCGACGGATGACGTTATCGCGGTTCTGGTGGAATTGTTCACCTGAGAGGCCAACCCGGCTGAAAAATTCTGAGGAATGATGATGAGCGCGTCGATGCTTCTGCTCTTCAACAAGTTCTCTGCCTCGCCTTGGCTGGCGTTGCTGAGGTGGAACAAATGCGTGCTGCTGTTCTCAGCAGTCGTGTTCGTGAGCACTTGGGTAAAATTGTTACCGTAGTTGACGTATTGCGTGGTGTTGTTGGTGCCGGCCACTATTACTCCTGCGTCGTTGTTGATGACGACGACTTCGTGAGGGAGACTGCCGCCGGAAAGAAATGAACCGCTGCCAAATGCAAATGCAAAGATTATAATAAATAGCACAGGAAAGCCGAGCAAGAGCGCGAAGCCCCTTTTATCCCTGATATTCTCTATTATTCCTTTATACGAGATATGAATAAACTTTAAGGTCACTCCCTCAACGCCCTCCCCGTTAAGTAGATGAACACATCTTCAAGCGTGTTTCCTCGGATGGAGATGTCCGAGATATTTCCACCGACGCTCTCGATAGAGTTCACGATCCCGGGGAGCTTGTTGGCTGCGTCGAGCGCCCTGACGATGATTCTCCCTTTGAACTCGCTGGCCTCTTCGATGCCCTCTAAGGATTTCACGAGCGAGAGTGCCTCGGCGTTCATCGCCGTGTTTGCGAGCTGCATATCGACGATGTCCCCCTTCCCAATCGTCTTCTTGAGGTCGTCGGGCGTGTCGACGAGGAGGAGTTTCCCATGATCGATGATGGCGATGCGATCGCTTAGGGCGTCAGCCTCTTCCATGACATGGGTGGTTAACACGATAGTTTTGCCTTGCTCGTCTCGCAGGGAGCGGATGAAGTCCCATAAATGCTGCCGTGTCTGTGGGTCGAGGCCTGCGGAGGGCTCATCGAGGAAGACGATCTCGGGATCGTGCACGAGTGAGAGGGCGATGTTAAGCCGACGCTTCATGCCGCCGGAGAGCTTTGAGACCACCTGGTCGGCCTTGTCGGAGAGGGAGAGGAGGGTGAGTAACTTGTCCACTCGTTCTCGTAATGTGGGCTGTGGGATTCCATACATATTCCCCATAAAAGTGAGGTTTTCCCTGCACGTCAGCACGTCCCAGAGCACGAGGTCTTGCGGGCAGACGCCAATCTTGCCTTTTTGCAGGGCTCTCGTCTCTGTCCCATTGAAGAGCACCCGCCCGCTGGTGGGTTGTAAGAGGCCGACCATCATCTTGATGGAGGTGGTCTTTCCCGCGCCGTTGGGCCCGAGGAAGCCGAACACCTCGCGCCGCTTTATTTCTAAGTTGAGGTCATCGACGATGAGGAGGTCCTCGATTATTTTCGTCAGGTGCTGCACCGTTAAGACGTACGTGCTCACTGAATCACTTCCCGCGATGGCCTGCCGGTCTTTTCCTTGTTCCAGTTGTTCGCGCGCTTGTTTGAGCGCGGTCGCGGCTCCTGCGTCTTCGGCTGAGCGAGCGGGTTCCGATTCAGTGACCGGTGCAGGAGGCGCGCTTAACGGGCTGCCGCAATCGCGACAAAATGCAGCGTAAGGTGGGTTCTTCGCCCCGCAATTCTGGCAATATTTTTTGTTATCCAAGAAGCGTGGCGGCGCTGGTTCTTCGGTTGTCGTGCCGACGGAGGACGCCGCTCCCTCTGACGGGGGGGCGAATACAAATGCGGGCGGCGACGCTTCAGCCGTTTTTCTGGAAGCCACGACGGGTGGCGCGGCCCGCCTTGACGGCCTCGCGGCACCTACGACGGCAGAGCCTTGTTCACGGAGCCGCCGCCCGAACAAATAGCATACAGTGATTACGGCTGCGGTGATGAGCACGATGATCGCGTACAGGGGCGCTAGATTGACAGGAACGCTTGTTGCCGCACTCGGCGTGCCAACGGAAGAGGAATTCTGTGGCTCCACGACCGTGTAAACCGTCGCCCCGTTCGAAAACGCCGCTGGAAAGTAGTTCGCCCCGACGGGAACCGAGAACGCGTATCGGCCGTTTTGGTCCGTCTTCGTGTTCGCGACGGTGATGTCGCCCATGTGGAGCGTTACCGGCGCGTTCGGAAGCGGCTTACCATCGGCGCTCACCTGTCCACTTGCTTCGAGCACACTGCCGAGCGAGATGCTGTTTGAGCTGACCGTGATATTATTCGTCACCGCTGTGCTGCTGGGCGCCGTCGATGCTTGGGCGTCAACGGGGCGTACCCCTCCGGGTAGGGCCGCTAGTACAAAGCCACCGGTAATCACAACCACAAGAACGAGCACCGTTGCTAGTCGCGCTTTGCGCATGGAACTTAGCACAAGTTACACCTGTTTCTGTCGTGTTGTTTCTGTCGTGTCGTGTTTGTCGTGTCGAGGCTCCGGTAGGAGCCTGTTACATTACGTTCAAGGGAGGTTATTAATGATGCGGTTGCGGGTCGGTCGCCCACGCCAGTTGTCAACTCAGAATCAGCTTGGCCGCTTCTTCGTACGCCGTTATCAAATCGCCGCGCTCGTAGCGGAAAAAAAGATAAAAAAAGAAAGATGCAGAGCGTTTTTCGCCCCGCATACCAAAGCGTTCGTTTTCTTCCCAGCCGCGACCTCTTGATAGGCCTTCACGGCACTGTTTGCCATCTAGTCGGTTGTCGGTCGGTCTAGTAAACGAAGCCGGAGATGCTTCTTGACTTACGCTGCCTCCGGTTTAACGACCAGATTGCTGACCGCGTACGAATCTTGGACCGGGTAGTTCTTCATCGTCACGCTGTAGATCCTCAAGAACTTCTTGTCGATGTCGTGCATCACCTCTGGATCCGTCGTGCCGTTAGTGGCGTCGACCCAGATCGTACGCTTATTGCCCTTGCTCACAACTTCTCCGTCGATCACGACGATGTCGCCGCCTTTGATCGTGTACGCTGTGTCTTTGAACGCCTTTTCAATGCCTGCAGGATCAGTTGTGGGATCCACGGCCCTTGGGTCGTAATTGTATGTCGCGACGTCAGCGTCAGCGCCCAGGAATACCGTGGCCGACTTCACATTACTTGAGGGGTGGCGATTCTGCGGGACTTGTGGTTCTTGGCCGTGCCCCAAACGTTTTTCGGAATAATGTTGCTATAGAGGGCAACCGATAGGCCGCGTTTCTTTCACCGTTGTTTGAGGAATCCTTCAGCGGCGAGCATCTCCGCGTTGAGTATCGAAGCTCCTGCGGCCCCTCTCACGGTGTTATGGCCCATAAGCGTATACTTTGTGCCCTTGACAACGTCGCGCCTTACCCTGCCAACGGAAACGCTCATTCCGGCGTAGACGTCACGATCAAGCCGAGGCTGCGGCCGATCCTCCTCCTCTCTAACGATTATGGGTCGTTCGGGGGCAGAGGGCAATCCTTTCAAGGGCTGGAGCGAGGCCATGGCCTGCTTTACCTCCTCAGGGGACGCGTCAACGTCCACCCACACCGACTCTGTGTGTCCGTCGATCACTGGGACACGATTGCAGATCGCGCTGACGGTGACGTCCGCGTTGATGACCTTCGTGCCGTTGAATACGCCGAGAATCTTCGGTGTCTCGGTCTGCATCTTCTCCTCCTCTCCGCCGATGTACGGGACGACGTTATCGAGGATTGCCATCGATGAGACGCCCGTGTAACCCGCGCCGGAAACCGCCTGCAAGGTCGCGACCTTGACGTCGGTGAGCCCCAGCGGCATGAGCGGTTTGAGCGTCATGACGAGCATAATGGTCGAGCAGTTCGGATTGGTGACGATGAACCCGCTCCAGCCGCGCTGCGCTTTCTGCAGCTCGATCAATTTCGCGTGGTCTTTGTTGACCTCAGGGATGATGAGCGGTACGTCGTCGAACATCCTGTACGAGGCGGCGTTGCTCGAAACCCCGAAGCCTTCGCGGGCGTAATCCGCTTCAACGTTTTCTGCGATGTCGGCCGGAAGGGACGAAAAAACCAGTTTCACATCGTCAGGCATGTCAGTTGATCGTGTCGGAATGACGCTAAGGTCGCCTATGTTTTCGGGTAGTGGCGTGCTCAACCGCCAATCGACCGCGTCCTTATAGTATTTCCCTGCGCTTCGCTCAGAGGCAGTGACCGCTCCGACCTCAAACCACGGGTGTGCCTCAAGGAGTTGGCAGAATCGCTGCCCGACGGCACCAGTGGCGCCAAGCACGCCGACTTGTATTAGCTTTGACATATCTCACCTCGCGCTAACGCGATTGCTCCAGCTGGGCAGACGTCGACACAGGTGCCACAGTTGACGCAGTCCTCCGCACGCACCACGGGCACATCGTCCAATGAAATAGCGGCGGCCGGGCACTCTTCGACACAGGTTCCACACCGCACGCACGCTTCCACATCGATCAGCACTACCATGGCAACAACCACTATCGGCTCATGAAAAGGCGGTCATATAACCCTTTTGGTCAGCGGCCTCAGTCTCGCTCCCGTCGCCGGCACGCAGTCCTGCGAAAGCGCCCGTACATTGCGAAACGCGTTCAACGACGCTAGCTGACACTGCGCTTGCCGACACGCGCACACGCCGTGGCCGTGAGCAGCGCGGAAACTGGACAGCGTCGTCACGACTCGATGCGCCATGTCACCTGTCTCATCACCTTACGCTTTTCGAGTCCCTTTAGAGCTGTAGTCAAAGAACCTCTCAACACTATCTCCCGGAGTCCATTCGCTCGAATCCTCGTTCGATTCTCAGCCCGTCGCAACGCGAACAGAATCATTCGGTTGAGATTTGCGCGCTTTCTCCTTCAAGCTCTGCCTCAACTTCGACCTTGGTCTCCTTGTCTAATGGTTCCCTTTTCAGCGATAATCTGTTCCAAAACCGGTTTGACGGCTGACGGGTTGTCACTGCTCACGTGTGCTGATACGTTAAACTTCAGCTGCGGCATTTTGCCCCCCAAAGCGTACGAACTCATTCCGATGTATAAAGAATCTGCCCGCGAGAGATGAATCGCTGAAACGCGTGAGGCGGAGCAGGGCGAGGATTCGAGCACATAGTTAAGCCGGATGGAAACAGAACGGAGATCTGAACATGAGGCCTTCGGCGTCCTCGAGAACGAGGCGAAAATGACATGTTGCAAAGGGTGCGGGCACAAATTAGGCTTCTTGGAATGCGCCGCTGACGGCCTTAGCAACGGTTGCCGGCAACGATTATTGCATGATGAAGCGTTGAAAACGCACAGCGCGGCCATGGCTCCGTATATCGGCGCAGAACTCCCAGTTATTGCGGTCACCGACGCGATTATGAAAAAAGACTGCGCATTATTGAACGGCGACGGTGCTCAAGGAGATTAAAACGGTCAATGTCGCTATTCGGGAGCGAGTCACGGCGTCTCGATCCCTCTCCCGATAAAGGTGGGGGGCTTTCCCGTGCGCTACCGCGTAGGTCAATCGCGCGGCCACATCGTCAAACATGACGAGTTGCTTGAAACGTCACGTGGGGACTTGATCGTAAGTGATCAACGCCTATTTTTAAACCCGTTCGCGGGGCATAAGCCATTGAGCGTGCCGCTCTCGAAGATTACCAGTTATCACGCCTACGAAAATGGGCTTGAGATTTGGGAAGGTTCTGAGGGACGGCCTTATCTCTTTGTATTGAACAGCGCCGAAGCTGAGATTTTCGGTCTTTGCTTGTCGAAGCTGCTCAACGCTTGATACATCGAAAAAGAAGCTCGAAAAACGAAATAACGAGTGCCGCTCGCGACCGCGCTCGTTTGATGCTTTATACTACGCCTTGACTAAAAGCGTATGCTTTCAGATAGGTTTTACGCCCTATCCACCAGTTTTTTATCCTCGCTATTAGTATTACTTTTTACTTTAAAAGTAAGTTTTTTATATTACTTTTTACTTTAGAAGTAATAACAGTTGGGACTAGTTATTCACACACAATGACAAGCTAGTAACCAATTGCGTACTTCTAGGAGGTGACAAAAAAATGATTGTTCCAGCCATAAGCGCCGTGGTCCCAATGGTGCAGCACGCGGTCCCAATGGTACAGCACTGTTGCATAAATGCATACCACGGAATGTGCCATCACATGCACCACTATCGTAGGCGGTAGTTAGATATAGCCGCTGCATATGGTGGTTCCGTAAGCGGTAGTTAGACATAGCCGCTGCATATGGTGGCTATCTTTTTTTTCTATTTTTTTTGCATACGAGTAGTGTATCTAAGGGTTCACCTTGATACGATTTCACTTCTGATACTCACCGGAAGGCCGCTTATCCGGTTCTCGGTTGGCGAGATGCTCAACTTGAACAGAGACGAGTCCGAGGGTAAGCCACTTAATCTATGATAGCAAAAAAAACGTTTTTCCTCTGCGTCGTGTAGAAGCTCCTCAGGACACGCCTTATAATGAGGGGAGCTGTTTAGGCGTCGATCTCAGCATAGCAAACATAGGCACGACTCGCACTCCGGTCTCCTGTGCGTACAGGTACTTGAGCCGCCTGACAATGAGCACCAATGATGACGGTGGCCGTTCCAGTTTACTCATCGTGTCGTGATTTTTTTCGTCCGTTGCCGCTTGCTCGGGCTCAAGCAACAGCGTGGTATCTCCCCGGGATACATTTCGGGGATGTTGAACCATTCTCTCTGCCTTCGCTTCTCGGAGCTGTTGCTCGCTGCAGTGAATGCTAGGGTGGCGGTCTTAGCATAGTTGACCCTGACCCGCCAGCAGACATAGAAAGTGAGGAAGAACATCACTAAGAAATAGACGAGCAATGGGATCGCGATGCGCACTACATCGAGTGGCAGCGATAAAATGAGGTTCCCCTTCAAAGAGAACATTATGATGGTGGTGTATAACAGCGCTATGAGCGAAACAGGTCCGGTCTTCGGGACGAAACGCGTTTCATACCATTCGCGTCCTTTGAGTTTCAACCCTACGTATAGGGTAACTATCCCTGCAACGAACGGGATGCCGAGATGGATTGCCACAGTTTTCGCAATCTCGATGATAGATACGTTCACCACGGTCACCACTTGAGTGATGCCTAGCCACTGCGGCAGTATCGTGATGAGGAAGAAGGCGTAGCCAGAGTAGAAGAGTACCTGAAAGATGAAGTTGAGGGCGACAAGTGCGGCTGCATATTCGGAATCGCCGCCGGCGAAACTGTTCCACACGATGACCATGGCGATGCACGGCGCGATGCCGATGAGGATGAGGCCGACCATATATTCAGGATAGCTGCTCAGAAAGATGACGGCCAACGCGAACATGAAGATCGGCGCAACCACCCGGTTCAACATCAACGCTAAGCCTAAGACCTTGGTATTCCGAAAGACGAGTCCAAGCTCCTCATAACGCACCTTCGCCCGGCGGGTAGATCATGAGGATGAGCCCGACGGCGATCGGGATGGAGGTCGTGCCGACCTGCAAGCTGCTGAGCGCGGCAGGGATGCCGAGGACGAGATAGCCGAGCAGCACCCCTACGAGCATCGCTAGGAATATCCATAGCGTGAGGAACTCATTCAAGCGAGAGAGTCTGGCCTTAGGCTTCTCTGGCATGAATAAAAGGAGATGAATCGATTACCGTCTTACCGATACCTGATCCAGCCGACAACGGCGGCTAAGGCTTTTCCCCAACTACTTTTATGCTTCTCACAGCGTTTGCAACATCATCCAACTCTTCAGGGGTCAGGCTTAGGCTGCTTCTGATAGTTTGTACAGTCGGATCGTTTGCAAAGCAATCTAACGAGAGTGCAGACCCATCAACGATCTCCACACCCTCAAACCCGGACGCGAGTGCAGTCTCATCAACGATCTCCACACCCTCAAACCCGGCACCGCGGATAGTTTCCAGGTAGGCGTCTTTCATAATCGCCCCCGAAAGACAGCCAACATAGGCGGCAACTGACTGCTTCACAGCATCAGGAAGTTCTTTAAGCAAAACGATATCAGAAACAGCAAACCGCCCCCCAGGTTTCAGCACGCGGAACGCTTCGCCAAAGACCGCAGCTTTGTCAGGCGTTAGGTTGATCACGCAGTTTGAGATAAGGACGTCAACTGAGTTATCTGCTACCGGGAGATGCTCCAGCTCTCCGAGCCTAAAATCAACGTTTTTATAGTCACCTTTGCGCGCATTAGACCGCGCCTTGTCGACCATTTCTGGGGTCATGTCAACGCCGATTACTGTTCCATCAACGCCGACGATATTGGCAGCGAGAAAACAATCGAATCCCGCGCCCGCCCCAAGGTCAAGCACCGTCTCACCTTTTTCTAGCGAGGCCAATGCGGTAGGATTGCCGCAGCCAAGCCCAAGATTTGCCCCTTCTGGCACTGAGTCCAGCTCTTCTTTTTTGTAACCCACTGCCAAGCTGATATCACTTACAAAATTGCGAGTCCCGCCGCAGCAGCTATTCACGGCAAAACTACGTGGCTCATTCTTAGCCACTTTGGCATAGGCGTTTCTGACGGCGCCCTTTATATCCTCCTCTTCCATAACAATTCACTCCTGAACTAAAGCGTATCCTTAAAAATAGGGCCTAAAAAGCCCTTGACCGTCGCCGAGAGCTCCTCGACCTTGATCAGAGAGATGCAGCAGACCTCGCCGTCTCGCGCGCAGCTGACGGCCGCCAGCTTGTCCCCCGCCTGTATGTGGGCACGGTCGCGCAGCTCTTTAGGTAGTACCATCTGCCCCCGCTCGTCAACGCTCACGACCGCTTCAACCTTGCAGCTATTCTTGCCCGCATCGCCGGGCGCACAACATGAGGCTTCTTCTGTCATAGAACTCTACACGATAATATATTTATCAGTGTATTTAACCTTTTCTGATAAATCAGAATAATAATAATATTGGTAGGACGCCAAGACCGTAAATCAAGCCATATGTCAAACGGTGACCAAGCGAGTGCGTGGGCTATTCACGATCGAACGTTGTCTCAAGCCACTCCCTTAGTCGGTCACGCACGCGTCTAAAAGATGCACACGGTGTGCCTTCCCGGGCATCTGGCACAGGATCGTCAAAGGCGTGATGGAGATACACCCCCCCGCCAGGAAAAATGGGGCAGCTCTCTTGCACATCAGCGCACAGCGTGACGACGTAATCGAAGGTCTGGTCGTCAAACTCGTCCAGGGACTTTGCCCGGTGCGAACTGATATCGATGCCCAGCTCAGCCATCACTTCGATCGCGCACGAATGCACGATGGTGGGTTCATTTCCCGCGCTTTGTGCCTCATACCGGTCAGCACGCCAGGCGTTAATGAAGCCTTCTGCCATCTGCGATCGCGCTGCGTTATGCACGCAGAGGAACAGTATCTTCTTCTTTGCAGTCATCTTGGCATCCTCTCGCCGGCGCCTGCGCTTAAGGTCGCGAGCAATCACAGCCGGCGATGACAGTATCCGTGACTAACCGTCCCTGACAGGACGTGGCGAAAATGCTGATAGCGGCAAGTCCTCGGCATCTGCGATCAGCCTTTTTCGAGGGCTCTCGCAAATTCCTTAGCATTGCGCAGATCCTGTTCGTTTGGCCGCCCTCTCGCGATCCCGCCGATGAGTTTCATTAGCCCATACGTATCAAACCCCCGGCAGGAGAACTCCCCGACGACGGTCAGTCCCTTCTCCTCCAACTTACCTTTTAAGGCACGGTGGTGCGACCCCTGGCGCTGTGCGCCTCTCGTTGAGAACACAAACGCTTTCTTGTCAAGCGCGGGGAGCGCGTCAACCCATCTGAGCAAGGGCTGATAGTGCTTTCCAAATGCGATTCCTGAACCAAGCCCGATGAGGTCATACTCAGCGAGTGCCTCGACGTTCACGTCAGCAGGGCGGCGAACCTCTGCGTCGAGGACTGCTGCCATCGCATCGGCGATCTTTTTCGTGTTTCCGTGGTGCTGTGACACGCATACGATGAGCGTTTTCATGGGATCATCTATACCAGTCGTAACGTTTCACCATTACGTTTCGTATTGACCTACACTTGGCACGATAAAAGAGCATTACCCGCCGCAATGCTGAGCACCAAAAGAGAGACGCTGATCAGTGTAATGGCTACCAGACTCCACTTCATAGATAACATGTTTCCAGCGTCATTGAACTACCTTCCGCTACCAGCGCCGATGGCACCTCTGACACCCTGCGTTGCGATACGGAGCAAAAAACGCCTTCTACTTTCATCGCGGCGGCGTCACCTCTTCACTTCTGCGCGCTGAGTAAAGGTAGCTTTGGCCTATGAATCCAATACTCATTTTGATCTGACCAATCGCCTGCTTTGTGGGCTTCTTTACGCGAGCCTCTTGATCACGTCCGTTACCGAGACGGCATTAGCAAAGAAGTCTTTCCACGCATCCTCTTTGGGATAGTTCCTGATGGTGTACGAGGTCGGGTTGATGTTTGGCAGCTCGTCCCAGGCAAACGGGCTCGCTATGGGAAGCCCCGGCTCAGATCGGGCCGCGTAAGGTGCCACAGACGTCTGCATGGCGGATATCCGGTTGACGTCGATGAAGATTCGCCCCGTCCTTTTCTCCTTGCCAAGCTCCGTAGTCAGTGCCCCGTCACTTTTTGCGAGGGTTTGCGCTATTTTCAAGGCGAATTCCCTCACGCCTTGGTTGCCAAGCTCCCGCGTGACGGGCACCGCGATGTGGTACCCCCTGCCCCCGGTGGTCATCACGTAAGGCTTGAACTCCAACGCTTCAAGAAAGCCCTTCAGTTTGAGTGCGGCTGACCGAAGCGGCGGTAAATCAGGCAGCGACGGATCCAGATCAAATATCATTTTGTCGGGAATTTCCGGCCTGTCGGCTCTCGTTACCATAATGTGGGGAACGATGACCTGATTGCCGAGGTACACGATGCCCGCCTCATCCTTAACGATCGCGTAGCAGGTCATGGCGCCTTTATGCGTGAGACATTTGCTCTCAAGCCAATCAGGAAAATAGTCGGGCATATTTTTTTGGAAGAATTTCTCGCCGCTGACCCCCTCAGGAAACCTCAACATGGAGATGAGCCGATCCTCGATATGGGGCAGCATCAGCGGTGCGATGTGTTGATAGTATTCGACGAGCGCAGCTTTCGGGATCCCCGTATCAAGCTCCTTTTGGGGGTTTGTTATGTGGATTCGGTGCCCCCCGACGTCGATTTCGTCGCTCAGGCGATGCTCCTCCCCTTTCTTGACGACTACCCAGTCATTGTCGAGGCGGGCGAATGCGTAGGTCCCGTTCAGTTTGTCACCTTTGAGGTAGATTACGAAATGGCCCCTTTCCAACGCCTCGTCGAGAGGCTGAAGCTTTCCGTCTTTTATCGTAATGTTAACGAATTTTCCCTTGTCCCATATTTCGACCGTCCCTGCACCGTACTCGCCTTTAGGTATCTCGCCGGAAAACTCGGCGTAGGCAACGGGATGATCCTCAGTCCTGATCGCGAGCCTTTTGTCCCGTGGGTCGTCTGACAGCCCCTTGGGCACCGCCCAGCTCTTAAGAACCCCGTCGTGTTCAAGCCGAAAATCAAAATGAATCCGCCTAGCGTTATGCTTCTGTATCACATACGTCGACTGTTCACTTTTCAGTTCGTCAGGCTCAGGCTCACCCGTCTTTGCAAAGTCCCTTTTTTTCCTGTACTCGTCAAGCAACGCTACGCACCTGGTCTATCGTGCACTCGTCGGCAGGCTTATCGTCCCGCATCCTTACGAAAACTGACGCCCTCAGTCGGTTGTCTTTCGTGTACCGCAAATACCTGACTTCGCACACCTTATCGGGGGTAACGGGCTGCACGTTCTTCGGAAGGGCGACGTCGCTGCGTGCGCGAACGAGCACCTTCGCAAGTTCGCTAAGGAGTGACTCGCTAAAGCCCGTGCCCACTTGGCCAACGTAGGTGAGGCTCCCCGTGTCGTATAACCCGAGCGCCAGCGACGCTATCGTCCTTGTCTTCGTGACGTATCCGACGATTACGCAATCGACGGTTTTCTCATCCTTGATCTTGAGCCAGGCGTGCGACCGTCCGGTAACATAGACGCTTTCCTTTTTCTTTGCCATAACCCCTTCGAGATGCCGTGCGGTTACCACGTCCCAGAGGCGCTCGCCGTCGACAGTGCCGGGCATTGTCTGCAGGTTTCTCCCCTCTTCGACAACGCCCGCAAGCAGTCGTTTTCTTGCTGACAGCGGCAGCATTCTTAGGTTCCTGCCTTCCAGTTCGAGTACGTCAAACGCGACGTACGTGGGCGGCCGACGGTGGTGCTTCCGTCCCTGTAGCAGCGAGAACGACGGGTTCCCCTTTTCATCGTAGATCACGATCTCTCCATCAAGCACGCAATCGGCCTTGATTAGATCCCCAAACGCAAGTTCGGGAAACTCACGGGTGATGTCCCTGTCGTTTCGTGATGTGAAGCGAAGCGTTCCTGCCTTTTTTTCGCAGAGCGCCCTGTAGCCGTCCAGCTTCGGCTCAAAGATATACTCAGTAGACGTCAGAATCTCTTTTGTGCCCGTGGCGGCGAGCATCATTTCAGACTTGCCTTTAATGCTTCAACGAGGTTCTCTTCCGTGGTCCGGCTATATTCCCTCTTGTGGATTGCAATCGTTTCTCCGCGTGCTTTTCTCTCGACAAGCTCCTTGAGCTCCTCCTCGAACGTATCGTGAAATCTGGTGATGTCAAACTCATCGACCGTAATCTGGCTTAGCAACTGTCGCGCGAGATGCATCTCGACCTGAGAGAGTTGCGGCGGCTCAGCAAGGCCATCGACCTGCATGATGTCCCGGATCTCATAGTCATAGTTCAGCGTTGTCAGCAGCAGCCCCTGCCTGTACGCCTCGATCGCACAGACGTGTTCCTTTTCCCGCATGACAAACCTGCCGATCGCGGTCTTGGCGGTCTGGTGCAGCACTTCTCTAAACAGGAAATACGTCTTGTCCTTTGGTCGTTCGGGGCCAGCGTAGTAATGGGAGTTGAAAAAGATCGGGTCGATTTGATGGGAATGAACAAACTCCACGATTTCTATCCAGGTGGATTTCTCAGGCCTGATGGACTGAAGCTCTTCATCACTGATGACCACGTATTCGTCTGGGGATACTTCAATCCCCCTCACGATCTCGTCCTGGGATACCTCTTGCGTGCACGCGTCGCACCATTTCTTATAGCGTATCGGTGAGAGCTTGTCCTTGTGCAAGAGCCGTGTTTTGAGTGGCTTCTGTTCGACCGCCGAGTAGAGTTTTATAGGGATGTTCACCAGTCCAAACGCTATTGATCCTTTCCACAGTGATTTCATTCTGATACACCGATTTTGTACGACAATCGCATTAGCCTATCATCTTTCTTACATAACGCTTGCTTTGCGGAGCGGCGCTTATCTGTCGCCGCTCTGTGATATGGCGTTCTGTGTTGTCAAATCAATGGCGGGCCTATTTGTTTAGTTTTCTCTTGCTATTCCTGTCTGTTGCGACTTGCCTCTAACAATCCAAAAGCAAGGGAAACTGCTGCACAAGTAGACAACGGTTTCTAATTAATACGCGAACGCAGGGTACCTTCGGCATCGAACGCGGTGCGAGCAAGCAACCTGACGCCGAATTCACGCGTTGCTGAACCTTATGCGTATCCTCACTGAGTCGGCCGGTAAACTAAAAAAAAGGCGGGGGAATGCCTTTACTGCATAACGACGACCGTGTAGCTCGCGCTATTTGTGGTCTCGTTCGATGGACTGATGTTGTTGAACGTGATGACGCTCGTCCCCTGCTTGATGCCTTGGAAGGTGAATAAGTCCGTACCGCCCGCTCCGAAGATCGTAGCACTTGCTGTACTAACGTTGCCCGCAAAGGCCCGATTGGCCAGGGTGAAGGTAGAGTTGTCGTAGGCCGGCTCCCAGTGGAAGCCCGTCGATGGATTCGATTGAAGCTGGATGGTGAAGTTTTGGTCCTGTGAGACAAGCACTGCGTTACCTTGCGTTACGTTTGTCGTCGTACACGTGATAGTGTAGCTCACGCTATTTGTGGTCTCGTTCGATGGACTGATGTTGTTGAACGTGATGATGCTCGTCCCCTGCTTGATGCCTTGGAACTTAAATACGTCCCCGCCCGGCGCTCCTGGCATTGGGAGGCTGCTTGCGATGTACGCCCGATTGATAAACGCGATGGAAGCATTGTCGTAGGTCGGCTCCCAGTGGAAGCCCGTCGATGGATTCGATTGAAGCTGGATGGTGAAGTTTTGCCCTTGCACAACGGTGATGCCCGCTCCGAGCGCCGGCACTGCGCTGCTTGTGGATGTACTCGGACTTGGGGTCGGTGACGCCGGCGAAGCGCAGCCTGCACATAATATCGCCATTGTAACCGAGACTGCGACTATCCAACTCGCTACTCCAATTCTTTTCATTTCTTTACCCCCCTAAGCTCTGCTGTTACAGCACGCTATGAATGAGATGCACAGACTTAATTGTTTTCATTTAAACGAGCGTCTTGGACGCGTGGCGGAATATTTGAGTCGCAAATATGAAAGGAGGTGGTGGGGGCATCACGGGAGAGCGGAATATTTCTAAGGCAGCAATGACACGCATTAGCGACCCAAACTGCCGACATCGCTCTGCAGAGTCAAGATTCGCGAGCCTGCGCAGAATTAAACAACAAACGTCGATTGTACAACGCGGCCACGGTCGCACCCTTGGCCGATTGGTGCGGACGTGAGCCTTCGCGGCTCTTATGGGCGTCCCCATACGTGACGGGGGGTTCAGTGCTAGAGCCATCGGTGTCATCGTTCTCCTCGCTTTGCCATAATCAGCCAGATAGCGCCGACAGTATCGTCAAAGCGCAGCGTTATTCGCAAGCTTTTTCACACCGCGCTGAGTTCACTGCTATTGAGATCCTATTATGCCAACCCCTCTCGACGTCAAGGCAACGATAACACAGAAGGTGGCCCTGATTATCCTTCTTGTCGTCGTCGCCGGGCTCTTACTGGCGTTCACGCCACTCAGGGTGATCGGGTACGGCCTCTTGGCCATAGGCGCCGCCATTTACGTTTTCTCGAGCGTCCGCACCTTTGTGCAGCAGCTCAGGTAACGTCACTCGTCAAGCGTTACGAAAGGCATTTCAGATGTTCTCGCGCTTACGCCTATTTTCAGGGGCCTAAAAACCTAACTCGCGATGCCCTGGCGCCGTAGCCTCTGCCATCTCACGCAGCCTCAAGAACACCTTGCCACGTTATCCCCCGTATGATAGGGCAGACAGAATTCCGACGTAGGCACACGCCAATGTCAAAAGGGAGCCATAAAAGATGAGCAACGTTTTAGAGAACATTAGTGTGCTTGATCGTGGTACTTCTATCCCGGCCTCGTTCCGAGCAGTCCTCATATCAAAAAACTCGTCGCTCAAATTGAGCTTATTTTCGACAATCTCGTCGTACAGTGCCCTATATGTCTTCTTTTGCCGTACAAAATATGCGTCTAGATACCAAAAAACGAGCAAAGCGAAAACAGCAATAAGCGCTTGATATCGCGTGTTGTTCAGCAACAGAAGTATACCGAGCACGGCCACGGTCCATCCCTTGATAATGAATGAATTAGTGGCCATACGGTGTATGATATGTTGAATAGTTCCGATCACTTCCAGTTCATATGAGGAGAAGTTCCACACGCGCTGCATCTCATATCACGTTTTTAGTACAGAAAATGACGTAACACGTAAAACGTAACCGTCAGAAGTTAAGTGTTTCCGCTCAAGTGCGCCGAATAATGCACAAGGACGTTCTGCTCGTAAATTAAGCGCTGAGGGGTACTTCTGATCTCAACCACGTGGTCCCTAAAAAAGGCACGCTGGCCGCTGCGCGATGACAGTGCGACCTGTGAGCCCCACGACAGTTCTTGTGAAAAAGCCAGATAGGACGTCTTACAGTTCATAAGATCACGTAGCGGTTGCAGCGCGCGCAAAAAGCAATGCATAAAAGACTGTGCGCCGCGTGCAACCGAGCCGCACTGAATAAGATGCCGCGTCCAAACTTCCAAACTGAGCCCGCATGATGTCGCTGACTGCCTTGTGAGTTTGGTCCAAGCGCACGCTCGAGCGCAGTTGACCACCAGACCACGGACAAGACCGCCTTGCCTTCCTTGTGAAAGTCATCCAAAAAACGTTTAGAGAAGCCCGGTAAGGTCTCAAACGCGTGCATATTTCTCAAAATGAGGTCTGCTAAAATCGGTTCGCACGCGTCTATGTGATTGTCGTTGTGATCACGGGGTTGAATGCTCGCGGCCTGGGTGGTGACGGGATGCTAGTGCGGAGGTAGTAGGAGCCGCGCGGCTCGCACGCCCTGGGAGTGGAACGTGCTAGAGCGGGTAGTGTACGAGCCAGAGCATGCACGTGGTGACGGCGTTACATAGCGCCGACGGACGTCCAGCCGGACCACCGGTTGTTATAGGTCTTTTGCCAGAGGGCGCCGTCGCTGCCGCGGGCAAAGACGTCGATCGCGCCATTAGCCGGTGACGTCGCAGCGGGTGACGAGGTCAGATTTCCGCCGAGAGACCTCGGCGTCGACCAGGCCGGGCCAGCCCAGTGCTTCCAGTAGAGGGCGTTGTCCGCACCTTCCACAAAGAGGGCAAGGTTAGTTCCCTGCGCGCAAGCGGCAGGTGCTGAGGCAACGGGCGTGGTGCTGCTCTCAAGCGAATCGATTGTAGACTTCAGCGTCTGGACGTTCGTGGGATATTCCATGCTAAGGGCGACATTGCCCGCTGGATCGATCACGTAGAGGGTCGGCGTGCTCGCGATGCTGTACGTCGAAACTAAGCTGCTTCCGCCACTTAGGACGAGCCACGGTACCCCCGTCTCTTGGAGATACTGCCGAATCTGCGCACTGCTGCCATTATTAACTTCAACACTTATGAACTGGACCATCGCGTCGTTCTTGTAGTAGGTGTTGTACAGGGGCACAAGGTTAGTCTTGGCGTCGCTTATACAAGCACTGCAAGCCCATCCAAAAAAGTCGATGACGACGACCTTCCCCCTGAAATCGCTTAGCTTGTGGCTGTTGCCGGAAAGATCATTCAGCTGAAAATTTGGAGCCTGCCGCCCGTTCGGCAGAAGTGCAAGAGCCGGCACTGTGGCAGACGCGGTCAGCAGCACGGTGACTGCGATCAGTAGCATTATTCGCTTTGATATCATGATGTCTCCTCGTCAACTCGTTCAGCTGAAGCTCGTGACACGTAAGAAAGAGCAGAGGTTATAAGCGTTACTATCTACACGTAAGAGAACCCTCGCGAGAATCGCAGCCGATTCTATGCAAAAAGGCACACGCGTGACGTCCGCCGCAACCACACCACTCAGAGTGTGGGCCGGCTCGGGGGGAGCTGCGTGGACGGCGCCTTCTCAAGCGTGGTCTGGCCACTCAGTCGTTGGTTTCCCCGTATGCTGTCCATGTCAACGACGTCGCCGACATCGTGCGCGTTCATCACCTTTATCAGGTCTCTGACGTTGTTGATGTCAATGCCACCCAGCCGAACGACGATATCGCCCAGCTGAATCCCGGAGACGGCGGCCTGGCTGTTGCGCATCACGGCGGTTATTAACACACCACGTTCAACGTGGAGCTTATAATATGCCACTATTTTCGGATTGAGGTCGACTGCGCTTATGCCGATCCACGGACGCACGATTTCTCCACGCTCTATGAGCTGGTTGGCAACCCACATTGCTGGCCCGATAGCAATGGCGAACCCGATGCCTTGCGCAAACTGTATGACGGCGGTGTTCATCCCTATCACCTTTCCTGCGCTGTTTGCCAAAGGCCCGCCGCTGTTACCCGGGTTGATTGCGGCGTCGGTCTGTATGAGCTGCTCCATGAACGAGACCTGCGTCTGGATAGACCGGTTGAGCGCACTGACGATTCCTACAGTGACCGTCGGCCCGCCGACGAGACCGAATGGCGTGCCCATCGCAATTGCCGTCTGCCCGATCTTGACCTCAGCGCGCTTTGCCATCTCAGGCACTGGCAGATCCTCATAATTGACGTGGATGACCGCGATGTCCGTCTTCGTGTCGATGCCGCGGACCTGCGCGCGAGAGGTTCGCCCATCTTGCAGCGTCACTTGTATTTCTTGGGAGCCGAGGACCACGTGGGCGTTTGTCATAATATAACCGTCGTGACGGATGACAATACCTGATCCGACACCTTGGACGGGATGCACCTGTAAATAGGCGTCCTGAATAAGCTTAACGTCGCTCACGTTGACAACGCTCGGCATGACTTTCTCAACCGCGGCGACAATTGTGTCATCAAAACTTGCTATGGTATCACCTCGCGCCAGCGGTGATGTTCGCAAGGCGTTAGCCATTTCCCTCGTTTTCCGTCACTTCGATCTTCTACGCGATTCCATGCTTCGTCGGACTGGACCCGCTGCATTCGTATGTTTCGTATTCATGATCGTTCCTCCTGACTGAAACCGCGGCAGGAGCATCTTGGGGTCGCGTGAGGCAGGCATTGCGTGCGAAACATAACACCGATAATATTCACTAGAGTTTCATTAATTCGGCATTGGAATGTGTACCCGTTTCTTAACCGTGCAGCTGTTTCAGTCGATCGTAGCGAAAATCGGTACACGTAACGGTGTGGGCGTGTGCCCGGTGAGCTAACAACAACGAAACGGTTAAGGCCGCAAGACTCTTACTAGTATGCGGAGCGGTTCCGGTTTATACGCGACCAGGTGCCGCTCCAACTTCGATCACTTAGTGTCTTCTCGGCCTTTTTTGTGCTGTCGACATTTCGCGTCCTTGATCGTGCTGATTGCTGGATCGCTACGCCGAAAGCACTCTGTCTACCCTAAACAGAATGCATTTTCTGCTGGGATGATCGTGTTTTTTAGACGCTTTGTTTCACCTTCCTTACGAAAAGCTCAACCTAACGCACAACAAAGGCGGTAGCAGATCGCAATGTTGCTGTGCCTTTCGTGTATGCACTTCTATCGGCTCTGCCCCGTGCCGGAAAAAATGGAGCCTAAGCGGCACTTTGCTAGTCACCCATCGTACCGTCCCGAAGGCTGTGCTCAGTTTGAACCAGTGAAGTTCAAACGGGACGAAGATTACGCGCTTCATAAGCAGCCAAAAAAACCGCATAACCACGATAGGCTCCATCGTGCGTCGGAAGTCGCTCTCGACAAAAGCAAAGGGCATCAGCTTGAGCCGTTATCCCTTCCCTGCCCAGCTCCGAGCAATCGCCACGTCGACATCGAGCGGGACATTGCGCAGAAACTCAGCCCCCGCCCCTCGCATGTGGTAGGCGACGGTCTCAGCGACCTCGGCAGCGCGTACCTGTGGCGCTTCGACCAGCACCTCGTCGTGCACACAGCAGACGATTTTTGCCCTCGTAGGGCCTAATGCTTCGTGGAGAGAGGTTACCGCCCGTTTCATAATATCCGCAGCAGTTCCCTGAACCCGGGTGTTTAACAGTTCAGTCAGCTTTGGGTCTTGGCCGTCCTCCCACCTGCGTATTCTTCCGCTCAAGGTCCGGATAGAGATCAGCGGTGTGGTGCTCACGCTGCGGTGGAACGCCCGCACGCCTGAGTACGCATCAAAGAAACGCCGGCGAAACTCGATCGCATCTTCGAGGGTAAAGTGCACCCCATAGATGTAATTCGCATATCGCCGTAAGCTCCGTGCGCCCATTCCGTAGATGAGGCCGATGTTCAGCACCTTTGCGATAAGGCGCTCGTCCTTCGTCACCTGATCAAGGGGCGTATCGAGCACGAGCGATGCGGTCAACCGATGCAAGTCCTCCCCCCGTTGGAACGCCCGCGTCATGGTCTCATCACCGCTGATGTCGGCGACGACCCGCAGCTCAAATTGCGCGTAGTCGGCGATCACGAGGCGATGATCACGTGCCGCAACGAAGCACCCCCTCACCGCATCGTCTCGTGGAATCTGCTGCAGGTTGGGATTGCGGCACGCGAATCTCCCGTTCACCGTGCCAACCTGAAGAAAGGTGGGATGTACCCTCCCCGTCAACGGATGGACGTGCCGGGGGAGGGCATCCAAAAAGCCGTTTTTGAGCTTTAAGATGTGCTTGTAGCGAATATAGCGGGGTATTGCGGGATGGAGCTCCTTATATTTAAGCAACTCGTCCTCTCGCACGTTGCGGACGGGAACGCCTGCGCTTCTGAAGGCGTGCTTCACCTGCTGGGGGCTGCCGAGATTGATGGCGGCGACGTCACCGAGAGTACGCTGTCCCGACATCGTCAGCTCACGACACACCTCGTGCGCGAGGGTCTCCTCCCGCTCGTCATAGGTGTCCTGCAACGTCCGCCATTGTTCCATATCCATGCGCATGCCGTTGCGCTCCATTGCCGCAACCGCGGGGAGGCAGTTGCATTCTAAGCGCATGCAGTCGGCGAGGCCTGCACTCTCGATACGCTCGGATAACGCCGCATGGAGGCCCAAGACCACGCCGACCGTTTGTCCGGCACATCGAAGTTGCCGTTCGGTAATGGTATCAGCTCGGATACTGCCGCACGTTTCCGGGATGTGCTCGTCAAGATACGCTCGTGCTACGGTTTTCAGATCGTGTTTTGCCTCCAGCCCGCCCTTAAGCAGTTGCGAGGCAAGCATCGTATCGAAATAGGGGGTTGAGAGGTCGAATCCGGCCTGATAGAGGAACTTGAGGGCGAGCTTTCCGTTGTGCATTACCTTGACGGCCGGTGTCGAGAAGAGGTCGTGTAGCTTTGCCAACCCCTCTTGAGGCACCTGAGCACAATCGATAACGGCCGGTGGATAGCCGTGTATGGCCAATTGGAGCGTCCGTATCCGATCAACAAAGGTGTCGGGACCCGTGGTTCCGAGCGCTATAGCCACTACTGGCGAAGGTGCGATACGCTCAGTGATGGTGGTAAGATGCCCCTCAGTGGCGACATATTCGTATTGCGGCGAAACGCTTCGCTGGGTCATCTCTTCATCCAAGTCTGCAGATTCAATACGTGTGTACAACGCCCCGAGCCCCCCTTGCGCTACGGCCTTGTTATTCTTGACGCGTGCGTCGAACGATATCTCCTCAACCGTGCTAAATGCGAGGGGGGTGCTCTGTCTCTTTCTCTAAAAACGGTATGATTTGTCCAAAAGAAGGATGAAAGTATTAATCGCGCCCACGAAGCGACCAACGAGAGTACTGCAAACTAGATAGCAAACTCTGGCCCCCCGCGAGGAATCACAGTACTGCTTATGGCGAACTTATCAAGAAAAACTGATAATCATCAAGAAAAATTGATATATAAGATAAGGTACCATTAATCCATGGGATCTTAAGGCGACTTCGACAAAATATGGCGGGCGGTTGCACCCCTTCGCGAGTTTGACGCGGTTGATGCCAAAATCAAGCTACGAGCGGATCCAGCATCTCCTCCCGATGCATGCTCGCTGAGCGCCGATTTCACGAGGAGTGTGTACTTCCGTCTGCCTATCCCCGTCTCCTGCCGGCCACACCGCGCATTGCAGCCGTGCGGGTGCTCGAATTCGCCTCAGGATTCGTTCCTGTGAGGTTTTGGTGAGCGTGATTTTTTTCTGCTTTCGATTGCAGTGGCGTATTTGCTTGCTCTGACCGCTTTCTCTTCGCATTGAGATCGTTATTGAGCGTTTTTTGCGGATCGCTGATTACTCCAAACTTGGGCGCATTATTACAAATACATCAATTAGTGCGTTTTTAGTGTTACCGATCAATACCTTTTTATAACTACTCGCAGTTATCTCAGTCTGATAATAACATGCACATACCAGATGGGTATTTGGGGCCGCTCACATACGTGGCAATGTATATTATTATGATCCCGATCTGGCTTTATGCCGGAACCTGGCTGCGTAAAAACCTCAAGTCCAAACAAGTGTCCTATCTGGCGCTCGCCGCTGCTTTTTCGTTTGTCATTATGATGTTTAACGTGCCCATACCAGGAGGCAGCACCGGGCACGCGGTGGGCAGCGGACTGGTTGCAATCATATTAGGGCCCTGGGTTGCTGTCGTCACGACATCAGTGGCGCTCCTCATACAATGCTTACTTTTCGGCGATGGGGGTATCACGGCTTTTGGAGCGAACTGTTTCAACATGGCCGTCGTCATACCCTTCGTTGCGTTCTATGGGTACAAGTTCATCAGCGGAAGATCAGAGATCAGCTCAAGACGAAGAGTCTTGGCCGCGGGGATCGGGGGATGGCTCGGTTTGACGGTCGCTGCCGGCGTCGCTGGTTTTGAGATGGGCATCCAGCCCATACTCGAGCACACTGCCGATGGCGTGCCGCTATACATGCCGTACGGGCTCGGTATAACCGTACCGGCGATGCTCTTGAGCCATGCATTTCTCTTCAGCATTCTAGAAGCGATCATCACCGCATTGGCTTTCGGGTATATAGCACGGACCGATCCAACGATTATATTCAACTACACGAGTGCAGGGGTTGGAAAAGGGGGCGTGAAAACAACGTCACCAGCGTGACACGAGGTGACACCAACGGACAAGCTTCTAAGAAATCTGCTAATAGTATTCGCAGTACTAATTGTGCTAGTGCCCATCGGTTTGCTTGCAAGTGGCACTGCTTACGGCGAGTGGAGCGCCAATCAGCTGCAGGGACTAGTAGGATTTGTTCCCGCGGGTGTGGCCAGTCTGTCCGGTTTGTGGCATGCCCCATTACGCGAGTACAGCCTGCCGGGCTTATCCGGTACCTTCCTTGGCCAAAGCCTCGCATACTATGCGTCGGCAATCTTGGGAGCGGTGCTCTGCGGAGGGGTGTTTATCCTGATTGGAAGGGCTTTGACAAGAAATGCCGCCAAAAATAAGGAATAGTCGTGAGTCTGCTTTTTTCCCCTAGTGCTGCCTACTGATCGAACGAATAAAAAAGCGTAGATACGGCCGCGTTTACAACGTGTTCACGCATCGCTGGGTTTAATGCTCGTGATGATTCTCTCCGTCGTGTGAATGCAGATGCTCGTGCATCAGCTTGCCGTGCCGGTGCATGTGCTTGTGAATTAGGTTTGTGGACGTCAATAATTCAAGATTGTTCATCACCACATCACAGTTGGCATCCGCTTTGATAGTGTGATCCTCACCGAAGACAATGGCCCGTGTGCTTATCTGTTCTACGATATCTAGATCGTGGGTAGCAGTGATGATCGTTTTCCCCGCTTTCGCTAAGTCCTGCAGAAGCTCAATAAGCCACAATTGGGTGCGTGGGTCTAAGCCTCCGGTAGGCTCATCTAACAGTAGCACGTCGGGATTGATCGAAAGTATTGAGGCAATACATACCTTCTTTTTCTCGCCACCGCTCAGCGTATGTGGGGCCCGGGCCCTTAAACTGGCGATCCCCATCATCGAGATGACCCCCTCAGTGCGCTTCTTGACCTCATCTTTGGGCAGGCCGAGCTGCAGTGGGCCAAAAGCGATCTCGTCGAAGACTGTGGAGGAGAACAGCTGGATATCCGGGTTCTGGAATACGATGCCCACCTTTTTTCGGAAATAGCGGCCGAACTCGTTATCCTCGAGCGAGTTAAAAGCCTCTTCAGTCACTGGTTTACCGAACGCATAAAACTCACCTGACGTCGGGTATACCAGAGCGTTCAGTATAGAGAGCAGCGTGGATTTGCCACTGCCGTTGGCCCCCATGATCGAAATCTGCTCTCCTGCTGTCATCGTTAAGTTCACGGTCTTCAACGCCTCGAACTTTTCCAAGTATGTGTAAGAAACGTCTTGTAAATCGAAGATTGTCTCCATGGCTTGGCCTTATTTGAGAGCGTCAGATCCTGATGATATTTTGAGAGATCAGCGCCAGCATCGAGCTGAACATCAGCACGGTTGCGATCGCGGCGTAGTCCCTTTTGCGCACGGCATAATCGTGCAAGAGTTTCACGTCACCATTAAAGCCCCGGGAGATCATAGCGTCGTGAACCTTGTTGCTCATGTCCAACGATTTCACGAGCATATAGCCAACACGGCCTGCCACCCACCTTTGCTCGTCCCGCACAGACAGACTCCTAATCGTTCTGCTCTTTTTAGCCGTAAAAAAGTCTCTCACCGTATCCATGAGCAAAAAGATGTACCTGTAGCACATGTCGAGTGTCAGGACGTACACTTTCGGAACACGAAGCGATCGAAGCGATTTGAAGAGCACGTCACGCTGAGTTGTGAGAAACAGTAGCACAGCGAGAGACACGCACGTAGCCACTCGCAGGATGAACGTGATAGCGAACATCGTGCCCTGTCTGGTGATGTAGATCGTGCTAGGGAGCAGGATCGGTCCGAGATGTGCGCCGCTACCGAGAGTCGCGACAGTGACCAAACTGTCGCCGGCCATAAAAACATTAAAGAGAATCGGCAGGACGATGATACCCGCAAAGATAGGAACGAAGACCCATACGCGCTTGATAAAGAATAACACCTCTATCTTGCTGAGGTAGGCGAACAACAAAGTCAATATGTAAACGGCGAACAGCACCCGGATATCCCTCGTCAGGCTCACGGCCACAACGAGCACTATAGCAGAGATTAGCTTCACTCGTGGATCAAGGCTTTGCAACAAACCATCACGTTTTGCAAAACCCTCGGAGATAAGACTATCCTGGAAGAAATTGAGCGCGCCAGAGATCGACTTCTCAACAAAGCTTTTTTTCTTGCCGACATTGACGGCGCAACACTGACACGGGCCTGTTTCGACCTCTTTCATCCACTCGGGTAGCATGGGGTTAACTGAAGTCCGTGGTAGGGGATATTGTGTTCAGCTTCACGTATTTAACGCCCTTAAGAGCCATTACCGTCTCTGCGACCTCTTTGATGCCCTTGCCCTCCCCGTGCAACATGATGATCTCCAAGCAATTATCGTGGTCAAGATGGAGGTGCACAGAGCTCGTAATCAGACCCATATGGGCGTGCTGTATCTCGGTCAGGTCGTCGGTCAGCCCTCGCTGGTCGTGCTCATAAACAAGCGAGAGGATTCCTATACGTTCCCCCTCGACCTCAGTCATCCACTTATAATTCACGATATAGTTCCTTATGGCATCTCGTATGGCCTCAGAGCGCGATGAGTACCCCCGCTCTGAGATGATCCCGTCGAACCGATCCAAAAGGTCGCTCGGCAGGGACACACATGTTCGCACCAATTGTTTATCCATCAAATTCACCGCATAATATGTAATACTTCTTTTAAAAACAGTATTACTTGTAGCCAGAAAAGTGTTTCGATTGCGAGCGCGTTGTCTCATGCGCTCGAAACTTTTTGCCCGCTTTAATGCTCGTTACTTTTTTCCGCCGCTTTCGTTGCCCCTGCTTAACCGGTGGCCCCTCTCTCTTGGCGGGCTCTTCTTTTTCGGGATGCTGCGGAGCCAATCCTTGAAACGCTCCTACGGCACTAAATCGAGACGATGACAAAAAAAAGACGCTTGGTAAGGATTTTCAAAGAAACAAGGTGTTCTTTAGCTTCAGCGACATTGTATCTATCTCGGATAAGCTAAAGCCATCGCTGACGCCACGGCAGGTAAATGGGCTGACGTCGGGGCGTTAGTGGATGATAACATGATCGACGCCTTCGCATAGTGGGTGACGCATATATCGATAATAAGAAGATCGACGAGTTGCTCGAAACTGGAGTGACGCAGGTTGTGGTTGGCAGCCCAACGGGCCTTGACGTTGCAGAAGCCATAAAGATTGTGGAACGGACATCATCCCGCGTTTGGGGACGCTGTTAACGTCTGGAAAGGTTTATCCGTGGGCCAATCCCAACGGCTGCCCGGCGGCTGGGCGCTCCTTTTTTACTTTTTTTGCGCAAGATTCTGAACGATGGCACAAAAAAGCGGTGATTCCCGCTTTGGTGGGCTTGTGATTCGTCCGTGAGACACTTTTTCGGTTTCGTACCCCAGATCTTCGAGCACAACAACCTCTCCGTCATATCCAAGGCTGTCCCAATATGCGCAAATATCGACCAAGTCGAAATTTGGGTCGGCAAGCACGAAGAGATCTCTATTAAGAAGCGCGACTTCTTGCAGCATTTTCTTCGATTGGCTCGGTTCTTTGCCGTGCGTTGTGACGGCAACAATGTCTGTTGCATCGACTTTTAGCCGCGCACAGGCCAACTGCGCCGACGATATTCCTGGAATAATCTCGGCATCGTGCGGAGCTTTCCCACCCAGCCCGGAAAGCATAGGGTCTCCCGTAGAAAGAATACAAGCATCGTCTTCTACTCTCAAGTCATAGCTTTCTAAAACGGTCGAGTCTCCCCGAATGTGTTCTTTTGCCAGTGCCAGTGCTCTAGCTGAACCATAAACGTGCCTTGCGTTCTTGATCGCGACAATCGCCTTCTGGGTCAGCATCCCAGGTCCTGCGCCAACGCCTACAATTTTCACGCTCGCCTTCTTGCCGTTTGCTGCGCAGGCGTATTTTTTCTCATCCAACGTCCCTGATTATCTTTCCAGCCCTATCTATGACGACGATTCTTGCTTTTGTGCGCGTCTTCAGAGCCGTCAATGCTGCCGTGATCTCTTCTGCGTAGGGGTTCCTATCAAACAGTTCTTGAACGGTGTCAGCTTTCGTTTCGCTCAATATGTCGGGCTTAGCCCATTTGAGAATCAGCGCCGGCAGACCGATTATGATCGTTTCTTTGCCTTCAGCTTTTTGAAAAACTCTTTCGAGATTGCTGCCTGCAATGATCGTGGTGTGATCTGGAAAGTACATTTTTGCGTATTTGAATCCCGTTCGGCCTGTTGTCAAAGCGACCCTATCGGCAGTTTCTGCGAGGTCTTCAGCAGAGCCGACCAGGCATTCATTCCACGGTTCGACGAATCCGGTTGTGCCAAGCACTGAGAGTCCGCCAAAAACGCCTACTTTTTCGTTAAGCGTCTTTTTGCTTATCTCAGCTCCGTTGATGGCCGAAAGCTTTACGAGCGCTCCCTCGAGCCCGATGCTGTGCGCGGCCTCGCCGATCGCATTTTCGATCGACCACCGCGCCTCCTGACTTATTGCTGGGGCCCCGTAGGGCACCCGCAATCCGTGTTTCTTGACGATTCCGATTCCTTCTCCAGGAGATAGCTGGATTTCGTCTGCCTTGCAAGCTTCAGCTTCAAAAATGAGCCCCTCAGTGACGTCTTTCGAATGATCGCTCCTCGGTTTTTGTGCATTTGCCCAGCCGTCGGCGGAGGTGGTGTGAACTTTTACTCGAATCCCAATCGGCGTTAGGACATCGACTTGGGTCGTTGGCTCTGCGATTGACAGCACCGCGGCCTTTGCGGCAGCCGCAGAAATCGTCCCGGTGGAAAGCCCACGTTTCAGCAACGTCCCGGAAGCAGTCACCGCGTACAGCCCACTGTCGATGCGCCGCTTAAGCTCAGGCAGGGAAAGCCCTGACCGCACTAGCCATTTTTGTGGAATCGCAAAGCCTGCCACCGGGTCGACTAATCTGCACATTTTTCAGCCGGTTTATCGGAATGACATCGATATCAGCTCATTCGCGACCGCCACTGCTACAGGCGTCCCCCCTTGGGTGCCGACGCTCGTTATTGACGGAATTTTGAGTTGTCTGATCTGCTCTTTTGACTCAGCAGCGTTGACAAATCCTACGGGCGTCGCAACGAGCAGCGCGGGTTCTATACCGTCACGCACCATTTTTGCCACCGCAAGTGCTGCAGAAGGGGCATTCCCGATCACGACGATCGAGTCAGTTAGGTGTTTTCCTAGCTGCGACAGGCCAGAAGAAGCTCGCGTGAGCTCTCCATCTGTGACGTTTTCGCTTTCTGGAAGCGCGCAGATGATGTTCCCACCAAAACGAGCTATGTCCTTTGATATGCCGACGCGAACCATGTTGATGTCAGTGTAAAGGTTCGCACCTTTCCTTATCGCGGCAATCCCAGCTTCTATCGGATTGTGACAGAACCGAAGTAGCTCAGCGAATTGGGGGTTGCCTGTCGCCATTACGACACGCTGCTTTATCTTGCCTTCAGGGCTCTGATCCCCAACAATGTCGCTGACTATTTGCTGTGATCGATGAGCTATGCGCAGCGCTTCTGCGGTGGCTGCGCCCATCAAGCTACTGGTTGACCTTGGGTCGCGTTTAGTATCCATACTTTTTTTGGTACCCCCTTGGCGTTATGATCTTGTCTTTCCAGACGAATGATTCACAATTTCCCACTATGATAGTTGTGTGCATGTCGATTATCTCTTCGTGTTCCATAATCGTCTCTAACGTGGCCACGGCTGTCATCTCTCCAGGCCTCGTACCGTTTTGGACGATGCCCACAGGAACGTGAGGTCGGTACTTCTTCAGCAGTTGAATGGCCCTCGCCAGATTGAGCTTCCGTCTTCTGCTCTGCGGGTTGTACAAGGCGATGACGAACCCGGATTCGGCTGCTGATGTGAGTCGCTTCTCGATGTCTGCCCACGGTATCAGCAAATCGCTCAGGCTTATGATCGCGTAGTCACTGGAAAGCGGCGCCCCAAGTATGGCAGCTACAGCATTTACCGCGGTGACGCCGGGCACGATTTCAACATCAATCGTGCCGTCTTGTGCTGCCAGCATTTCTAAGACAAGACTCCCCATACCAAACACGTTGGGATCCCCGCCACTGACGATCGAGACGCTGTGTCCTTCTGAGGCTAGCTCTATCGCCTTTTTTACCCGCTGTACTTCTTCCCCCATAACACCTTTAATGACCTTTTGATCGCGAAGCAGCGACGAGATCTGGTCGATGTACGTTGCGACCCCGATAACGTAGTCGGATTGGGTAATGGCGCTAGTTGCTCGCAATGTAATATCTTCAAGTGAGCCAGGACCAATTCCGACGACCTGAATTCTACCTGGCGATCGCAACGGTAACGCCTCCGTATGCTCGCTTTGTAAGGAGCAGCTCATAAAGGTTTGAAAGAGCAAGCGCGCACGGTTCTGCTACGCCAGAAAGACCAAGCATTTGCGCTCTTGAGCTAGTTTGACCTCTTGTAGCGTCGATGATCTGTTTTGGCACGAAGGCGATCGGTTTTCCTAGTTCGAACGCAGCTTCGCTTATGGCCTTCTCACTCAATTTCAGATATGCGGTCGCAATAGTGTCTACGTCCTCTATTGCCGCATTGAGTTCGACAAGGCTCGAATTGATTGCTTCGAGCACCATGGACTTGTCGATACCCTTGCGCGCTCCGACGCCGAGTGAGAGGGCACTAGCATTTTTTCTCGAGAGCACGGCCACGTTATCATCGACGATCACGATCTGCGGCCCGGTTAAGTGCACAATTTCGACCGGTTTGGAAAGGAAAGTCGTGTTGAGTGCTTTGGTGCTAGTGCGATTAACGATTGTGCGATTCAAGCGAGCTGCGATAGCTTCGACGCTTTGAACCTCATTTGCCTCCGTCGCGGTGGAAATGACGGCAAGTTTCACGACGTCTTTTTTGTGGAGCTCGCGCGCGATTCGGTTGGCGCCTCGATGACCGCCAAGTATAGGAATGGCGTAGTTTAATCGATCATCCACGGCTATTACGGCCGGATCGGCCCATTTTCCTTTCAAAAATGGAGCAATTTCCCTAACGACAATGCCGGTGGCCATTATGGCAATCACCGCTGTGTACGAGGAGAAGGCCTCTTTGAACGCGTTTTTTTGATAGGTGACAATCTGCCCTCCGATTGCCGACTGAATGCGCTGCGCGCTAGCTATATTTCGTCCAAAACAGAGGATAGCAATACTTAGGTCTTCGGCGAGTATAGGTACGACCTCCTTTCGCCTTCGAGGCTCAGCTCATCGCCAATCAAGATGATGGCCGACTTCGTAATTCCGGCTTCGCGTGCCTTGGTGGCTATGTCTGAAACTGTGCCGGCAATTATAACCTGATCGTCCCACGACGCGTGATACACGACGCTGGCTGGAGTCTCTGGCGCGTATCGCACGCGCCTCATAATTGTGTCTATCTTGTCAGCGCCCAGAAAGATTGCCATGGTTGGCTCTAGGTCCGATAGCTCGACGAGTTGATCCTCTGCCAAGGTGTTGCCGGACGGTCGAGTGATAACGAGCGTCTCACTTGTCAGCTGCTGGCCCAACGCAGCTGCGGAGGCAAACACCGATGAAACCCCAGGAACTATCTCGTAGTCGATCCCATACGGCTGAATCGCGAGAATCTGTTCGCGCACCGCACTATAAATCGTAGGATCGCCGCTATGGAGCCTCACGACGCGAAGGCCTTGTTTCCACGCATCAACGATCATGCGCGTCGTTTGCTCGAGCGTCATTCCAAAACTATCGACTTTTTTTCCTTTCGCGTTTGATAGAACTTCAGGATTTACCAAAGATCCAGCATAGATAATCAAATTGGCGTCTTCGATGAGCTCCTTGCCCCTGACGGTTATCAACTTTGGGTCTCCCGGCCCTGCTCCAACAAAATAGACTTTCATGGTCGTTTGCCGTACATTATGCTGAAATATTCGCCCTTTAGAGGAAAATCCTTTGAGTAGACCCGTTCGCGTTCGGTGAATCCGTTCTCAAGCAACTTGAGGTCAAAAAATCCTCTCTTTTGTAGTGACGCGGCTAACTCGCGAGGTCTTGTCGCTTTGAGAACGAGAGTCGATTGCACGGGTGATCCGTCTGATACGACAAAAGATCCCTCTATCGACTCGTCGAACCGAGCAAACGAAGCGGTAACTGAACTCACGCCAGGCACGGTTTCGACGTCGATGTGCGGCATACGCCTTCTGAGCATCTTCGATATGTGCGAAAACGTGCTGAAAACATTTGGATCCCCCAATACTCCAAAAGCAGTCCGGCCTCTAACGGCATAGGCGGCGATTGCCTCTACGTTGTCGTTCCAGGCCGCTTCGAGTTCCGCTTCATCGTACGTCATCGGAAACTGAAGGATCTCCGGATCGGCATACGGTTTGGTGAGTTCATATGAGATACGCCCGGGAACAAACACTTTAATCGCTGACGTTAGCACGTTCACTGCCGCTAGCGTCAGCAGTTGCGGATCTCCAGGTCCAAGTCCTACCCCAATTAGCACGAGCCAACCACCATGAAGACTGGATTATAGGGGGTGAATGCGGTAAGGTTTTCAAGTTCGTGGCCCTTGGCGATGTTGACAAGCAGCGCTTCCTTGAATACCCCGATCTCCTTCATGTACCCGATTGCGTCAGCAGTGACTTCAAGTCTCGCAGCGTTGAGAACAAAGCGCCTGCAATGTGGCACGAGGAAATCGATTGTCCGTCTGAACTTCTTAGTTCCTCCAATGAATGCCTTGTCGATCGCATTTGCGTAAGCTTCCAAAACGTCAGGAGCCTCACCCCAGAGGAGGGTAACCAGGGCCGAGACCCCCGCTTCGCTGAAGTTTTGTTTAGCCGTTTCAATAGACTCAGATCTCTGATCCACGGCTATGATCTTGTTAGTCTTTTTGGAGGCTGCGATTGACACGTTGCCCGTTCCGCAGCCAATATCAGCGAATGTTTCGCCGCTGCTTATCTGGAGCTTTTCTAATGCTATCGCGATGATCTCTGCTTTAGTCGGGCCGCCGCTCACCATTCCTAGGGCTCCTTTCGCGCCATAGTCTATCCCGCTGCACTCGCATAAATACGTTGAGGGCGCTGCTACAAGCGAGAGATGATCCAGTGCAATCGGAGTGGCTTACGCGCGCGGTAAACCCCTGCTTGCTTAACTCGAAGTGGCTTGACCTACCGTTGCAGCGCGATTCTCACGCGGCGCAGAAGGTTGCAGATAGGGTGATCCCTCGTCGGATTTGCTGCGACGATCGGGTTAAATCGCAGGTGTTCAGCAGGGTCGCAGAGCGGCCCGTGTTTGACGAGAGAGCACTAAAGCGGTTGATCGAGAATAACCAGTATGTAACGCACGCTGTGATGGAACGCCTCGTGGAGGCACACCAACGCGGATTCTGGTAGGCGACCGAAGATGAGCAGGTAGTTTATGTGTTTTTTTGAAGAGACAAAGGCACATAAGCAGCGCTGCAGTCTGTAAAAGCAACGTTGCTATCTCGGGCGTCCTGTTCGATGCCAGTCGGTGTCAGCACATAGGATTCCGCATCACTTTTCATGCCGGTGCGTGGTTAAGTCGCCGTAGTCGTGTCCACTCACGTAGTGATGCTCTTCGCCTGATGAATTGAGTGGATCGACGTGTATCACGGCGTTCGAGAGATAGAGAAGATGATGTAGGAGCTGATGGCGCACCTCCTTTGCAATGACGTGCCCTGCCTCAACTGATAACTCGGGATCTACAGCAACATTTACCTCAGCGTAGAGGCGGTGACCAATCCACCGGACGCGCACCTCTGCAACGTCCTTCACGCCTTCGGTGTGCACGGCGGCATCCCGGATCTCGTCGGGAATGGCGGGATCGATGCCGTCGATGGCCCGGGTAAACACCTCCTTGCCTGAACCCCACACAATACGCAGGATGGCCACCGTTATGATAAGTCCGACGAGTGGATCGGCAAGCGGGAAGCCGAGGTATACGCCCACGGCTCCGAAAAACACGGCCAAGCTTGTCAGCCCATCGATGCGGGCGTGATGGCCATCCGCGATGAGCGCAGCGCTTCCGATCTCCTTGCCAACGTCAATGCGAAAGACCGCAACGATCTCGTTGCCTGCAAACCCGATCAATGACGCGGCCACCACCGCCCACAGAAACTGCACCACCTGCGGGTGGAAGAGGCGGTTAATTGATTCGTAGCCTGCCAGAACAGCGCTAAAAAGAATAGTGAGCACGATGGCGATGCCCGCCAGATCCTCCACCCGTCCGTAGCCATAGGTGAAACGCTTCGTCGGCTTCCACGTGCTAATGCGAAAGGCGAGCCAGAGCGGGACAGCCGTCAAGGCGTCTCCCACGTTGTGGATGGTGTCGGCCAGCAGCGCAACGCTTCCCGAGTAGTAAACGATAACGGCTTGCAGGATGGCGGTCGCCATCAACCCTATCAACGACCACTTGAGCGCCCAGATCCCTCGTTTCGAGGCAAGCATAGACGGGTCGATCACACCGTGCGTGTGGCCGTGTGAACGCTCGTGTCGATGGGAATGCGTATCAGCGCTCAGATGCGGGTGCGTAAGATTCACCATTGACACTGCAGACTACCAGCTGCATACTCTCTCTAACTATTGGTCGCAAGCCTACGGGACTTTAATGCCTCCGCAGAGCGTCTTGGCCTCACAATGTCTCTTCGTCCTTCGTATTAACGTAATGGAAGAATATATCCGGGCATATGTCGTATACCTTCTTTCCGGCGTATTCAGCCATGTTCCCGGATGCGAAAAGGATGACGTCAACGCCTGTCGACGCATAGGAGATCGCCTTGTTGATTACATCAACTCCAAAATCAAGTGAAATTGCGTGATGCTTCGCTAGCAGCTTGGCATTTGTTCCCATCGCGCCGATTTTTGTTCCCCTGTTGCTTTCGATCAACTTTTTTGCACGCACTGCGACACGCTCATCGTACCGTTCGTCATCATGCACTTTGAAGATTGTAATGTCCCCTTTCTTTGGAACGCCGTCATCGTCTAACCCGACGACTGCCATGCCGTCTTTGTGTGCGAGGATTTCACCATCGCTAGCTCCCTCTGGTGCAACGACCCACGAATCACGTGAATGCGCAAGCGCAACGCGCTCTCCTTTATACAGTCCCTTTGAATTCGCAAGAAATTTTATGGAGGGCGCTTCAACTTTGAGGACGAGGTCCATTATGTCAAATGGCGCCTCTCCTCGTTTGCAGACGAAGTTCCTCGCCTGTAGTTCGTTATATACCGATACAAATGACGGTAGTTCGAGACTCGATCGGCCAACGAGTTCCACGTCCGAAAATACGTGTTCTGGAGTTCCGCCCCCTTCTATCTTTCCTTTCTTCATAATGACGCATTCATTCGCCCATGAGGCAGCAAATTCAACGTCGTGTGTGGCAACGATGATGGTTCGTCCCTTGGAGTAGAGCTCGTCGAGGAGGTCGTTAAACTCAAGGCATCCCAGCGGGTCCAGTCCAGAATGTGGCTCATCAAGGGCTATAATTTCAGCATCCATAACCAAGATGCCTGCCAAGGCAACCCGCCGCTTCTCCCCGCCGCTGAGCGAGTCGGGTTGTCTGTCTCGGAGGTGTGCGATGTTGAGCATGTCGAGAACCTCCTCCACTCGTTCCTCTACGCGCGTCTCATCCATGCCAAGATTTCTGGGCCCAAAAGCTACGTCCTGATACACTGTCGGAGCAAACAATTGATCGTCGGCGTTCTGGAAAATCATTCCCACGTTGGTCCTCACCCAGTCCATATTTTCAGCGTCGACCGGTTTACCGAGAACCGTCACCTCGCCGCTCGCAGGCCTATGAAGGCCGTTTAGGTGCAAGAGCAAGGTCGTCTTGCCGCTTCCGTTCTCTCCTAAGAGGACCACCTTTGTGTGCTCTTCAATTTTGAGACTTACCCCGTCCAAGGCAACGGCACCGTTGGGGTACCTGAAGACGACGTCCTTAAACTCTATAGCCAACGCCGTCACATCACCACCCCCACCAGCACAATGCTTGCAATAACGGCGAGAGCGAATCCCGCGGCCAGATAGTCTTTGCTAGCGAAACGGTTAAACGTACGGCATATATCGACGTTCTGCGAATACCCCCGCGCCATCATGCTCTTCTCGACTCTATATGACCTGTCGTAGGAACGAATGACCAGCATACCTGCGATGATACCAATGTTGTGGAGTTTTTTTACCCAGCTTAACTTTGCGGAGAACCCCAGTCTCGCCTGTTGAGCGTGAAACATCGTCGTGAACTCTTCCGAAAGCACCGAGACATAGCGAAACATAAGCGACATCAGGTTCCTAATCTCAATCGGAACCTTGAACCATCTGAGCGCTTCTATCAATTCTAGCTGCGACTTGGACTCCACGAGCAGGAGTAGAATAGACACTGAAGCAAGAACTCTATTTGCATACAGCCACCCTGAGGCGATGCCTTGGGCATATATTGGCCATATCACCGTAAGAACCACTGTGGATCCATAAGCACTGCTGTAAGCCTGGACGATGAAGATGAATATAGCGATAAGAAGGGGATACACCAACAGTTTCAGGTAGGATTTGCGTGAAGGGGCCGTGTATATCGTGATGAAAAACACCACAACGAAAACGGCACCGGGCACGTACCAGTGCTTTGCTGCGGAAAGTGCAAGTATTATAACAAAAGCGGCCGGGAGCAGGATCCTAGCATCAATGTTTCTGAAAACGCTGGTGCCGGCTTGAGCCCCGCCTATATGGCCTATGATGTCTGCCGGGTTCCATTCAGCAGCCCGTTTCGTTAGGTCCATCGTACCTCCCGCCTATGTCGTCTCTGCCTTTTCACATATGTAGTCTATGATTTTTGCGGGATCCATTCAGGAACGCGTTTCTTAAGAGTAAGCTGCATTTGCCAAGGAGGAAAATGCGATGCGTGCTGTAGCCGCATCTGACGGTGAACTAGCGGGCGTCTTCCTGCCTTTTACGCACCTGTCGGATCCTCACATGCCGGCCCACAATAAGCATCACAAAAAACCCTATTGTCGTGAGCAGCCCCGATAATGGATCCCCATTTATTATTTCAACCATCGGTTGTGCCTCGTTTATTACTTGTTTCGTTGAATGCCATTACCCAAAAGTAGCCTGTGAAGAAACCGCCTAGTAGACCCACTGCCGTAAATCCAACGTATTCGCCGTTTTGATCAAGCTCATAGAGCGAAGCGTGGGGCGTTCCGTGACCAGCAGCGGCAGCAGCATCCCCTACCTGGGCATCGGTACCCTCTAGACTTTTGCCAAGCGCAGTTCCAACGTAGAAGAAGGCGATGATGAGCGCACACATTATTGCACACGCTATCAACGCATTTCTGTCAAATCCGTCCATTGTACTACCTCCTACGGGCTCAGAGCCGACTTGGGCAGACTGAACCCGCTGCACTTCATCATTTCAGGCCGCACCACCAGTTGTCTCAGTCGTCTTGACCAGTGGCGGGGTCCAGCCGGCCCACTTCATCATCTCAGGCCGCACGTCGGCGATGTAGCGCACGACAAGCCCTGTAAACACGAACTCCATTATCGCGAGGGGGAGCTGTGTTGGCAGATATCCCAGCATGAAGATGCCCCAATAATTAAATAGCGCCTCCGGATGAATCGAGATGGCGAGCTGAAATGCCGCTGTGATATAGGTGAACATATCACCTACAAACCCCGCCATTCCAGCGGCTATAAAAATGCTGAAGCCGCCCCTCCGCATAGCTAGCCACGTCCCGTATCCGGTAAACGCCCCCACAATTCCCATTGAGAAGTCGTTCGCACCGATTGTTGTTAGCCCTCCGTGCCCGACGAACGTTTGGAAGAAGAGAGCTACGGCAGAAATTACGGCCACGGGAAATGGTCCTAGGATGATAGCGGCCATAGGTGTCCCACAAGGATGGGAGCTTGATCCAGTAACCGGTACGGGAATGTGCCATACTGAGATAACCAGCACCGCTGCACCCATTAGTGCTAACATAGGTAGATACCCAGGGTTGGCTGCTGACTTGCGTCGAATTTGAATAAGTCCAACGGCAATAAACGCTAGAGCAACTATCCACCAGAGGATTACCCACGCCGGCGACAATATACCATCGCTAATGTGCAACTAAATTCACCTTTTCTTGATATAAGTAAAATTTTCTTGATTTAATATTTTTAGATGAGATTCTTTTTACTTATGTGTTGCGAACGTTGCGCATTGAAAGCGACATCATCAGTTTTCAGCAGCAGGAGTCGCACCTTTCTTTCTAGATTTACCACTGTGTCGGGAAAAGGTTTGTTTGTGCGGTCAGTCGCAAGTATGCTCGGTCGGCTGGTTGTTTCGCTTAGCTGTCGCATAAGCGGCGGGTAACGTGTTGGTCACCGTCATAATATATCTCCAGACGTGCGAAATCGACGCTGCAATTTAGTCGTTACGATTAGCCTTCCGCGACTAAGTGCACTGAGCACGCAAAGCGCCCAGGATAACCGTAGGCGAACAGTCGTGCGGAAGCGCATAGCAAAGCCAAGCCAAAGATCGGATGACAAGCGCGCGCACGTTACTGAAACGCGAAGCCCCTGCAATGCGCACACTTAAATATGATTATATGAGTAATAATTCACATATGAGTGAGATCTGTGACGTTTTCTGCATAAACAAGGAAGCTGTTGACGACGTGCGATCCAAGATGCTTGACCGCCAGCTCGTTACAGATGCCGCCGAAATCTTCAAGGTGCTTGGCGATCCGACGAGAATGCGGCTTCTTTACGCGCTTGCGCAACGCGAGCTGTGCGTGTGCGACCTCTCAGCAGTGCTGGCTATGACACAATCCGCGATTTCTCACCAGCTGCGTGTGCTGAGAAGCGCACGTTTAGTCCGATATCGTAAGGTGGGCACGATTGTTTACTATTCACTTGCCGACGCCCACGTGGTGCAGCTGATTGACGGCGGAGTGGACCATGCCCGAGAATCATACCCACGGTGAAGAGAGCTGTTCTGCCTGCGCGACGGACATTTTTGAGGAAAAAGGGCCGTTGTGGAAGCAAAAAGAAGTCGTCGTGATTGTAATAGCGGCAGCCATATTTGTCATCGGTATCTATGTCGATTTCGGACTCCAACAGCACCTCCTCGCCCAGGTCGCGTTTCTCGCGGCGACACTTACCGCTGGATATTCGATTATCAAAAAGGGATTTTTGGGCGTTATTCGAAAGCATCGCCTCGACATGAACCTGCTGATAGCGATCGCCGCCGCAGGAGCGTTCGCCATCGGCCACGGCGAGGAGGGAGCGGCGGTGATGCTGTTGTTCCTTGTCGCCGAGTTCCTCGAAGACTACGCCGGCGATAGGGCGCGACAAGAAGTCGGGTCACTGCTCAGGCTAGCGCCAGAAACGGCGGTCGTTTTGCGCGCAGGGAGTGAAGTCATCGTTCACGCTCACGAAGTCAATGTGGGAGAAGAAGTCGCTGTGAGGCCAGGTGAAAAAATACCGTTAGACGGTGTCGTCATTAGCGGTAGCTCATCGGTAAATCAGGCCGCCCTCACCGGGGAAAGCGTGCCCGTTATCAAGACGGTCGGTGACACGGCGCTTGCCGGTACAGTCAGCGAGGACGGATATCTCGAACTACGTGTCACAAAGAAGTCCAATGAAACGATCCTTTCGCGCATCGTACAGTTGGTTGATGAAGCTCAGCGGAAGAAAACGCCTACCGAGGCGTTTGTGGACAGGTTCTCGTACTACTACACCCCCACCGTCATCACACTCGCAGCTCTGGTAGTCGTCATTCCCGTTCTCCTCTTTGGCCTGCCCTTTAGCGAGTGGTTTTACAAAGGGCTGGTGCTGCTCGTCATCTCATGTCCGTGTGCGATGGCGATCTCTACGCCGGTTTCGATGGTTTCGGGGCTCACCGCAGCGGCCCGACAGGGAATCCTCATCAAAGGTGGGGACGTGATCGAAGAGCTAAAGGACGTCAAAGTAGTCATCTTTGACAAGACGGGGACGCTCACCGAAGGACGACTCGCCGTAACGGATGTAATCAGTCTGAATTGCGCCACAGAACGCGAAGTGGTGCAGATAGCAGCATCGTTCGGGGCGAAATCGACCCATCCTGCGGCGCAAGCGATCGCTAAGAAGGCAGACGAAGACGGCGTCGTATTAGTGTCAATCACCAATTTCAAATCGATTGCCGGAAAAGGCCTTACGGGGAGATTCAACGGCGCAGACTTCTACGTTGGTAGCCGTAGCTTCCTTGGGAGCATGAACTCGCACCTGCCTTATGACGGTATCGACCAACTTGAGACTGAGGGGAAGACGCTCATGCTGGTCGGCACCGATGCCCACATCATAGGCGTCATCGGTCTCAAGGATCAAATTCGCGATTCATCCGCAGAGACGCTGCGCGCGCTAGCCGCGCGTGGCATAAAAACTGTCATGCTGACCGGTGACAACGAGCGGGCAGCTGGTGCGATTGCTAATGAGCTTCCGCTGAGCGAGTGTTACGCCGAGCTGCTGCCTGAAGATAAGGTGCGCCACGTTGAGGAGCTGGCAACGGCCTACAAACACGTCGCAATGGTCGGAGACGGTGTTAACGACGCCCCCGCGATGGCGCGGGCGAACGTAGGCATCGCAATGGGAGCTGCCGGCTCGGATGTCGCAATTGAAACCGCTGATATCGCGCTGATGCACGATGATCTCTCGAAAGTGACGTATCTCATCGATCTTAGCACGAAAACGATGTCTGTGGTCAGAGAGAACGTGACAGCGGCGATCCTCATTAAAGCGTCTTTTGCGGTGCTCGCCTTTCCGGGAATCATCACCCTCTGGCTTGCCATTGGAATCGGTGACATGGGGCTAAGCCTCGCAGTTATCCTTAACGCGTTGCGGATCGGCAGCAGGCGATAATGGGCATGTGGTGTTTATCGCCTGTTGAATGCGCGAAGCCTTCCTCCTATTGCTGTCCCATTAAATGAAACATGTCTTGGGATATCTGCACAGACACAAGCGAAGCACGTTCTATATCCTGTTTGTTTATGCGCACTCAAAAAGCGTGCTGTTAGAAAAGATCGCCGAGTTACGTGCGCACTATCTGTGGTGTTTTAGAAGGACTACAAGTGCAGCTATTAGAAGCCCGGCCACGGCGTACGGTGTTTCAAATCCTGGAACTCCTGTTCCGGTGCTGCTTTGATTGGAAGCCGCTGGGCCAATCGACAACGCTGGCGAAGAGGCGGGAGTAATGGCACTTGCAGGAATAATCGTTCCGTAGCTCGCAATTGGCCGGATGAGCGGGTACTTGTCGCCATATGATGAAGGCGTGCTTCCGATCCCGGTGCCGTTAGAGTCGTTGCCTTTGTAATCCGAGTAGTAATTGCTCATATATCCCGTTTGGTTCACGCCGCCGTACGTATACGCTAGCTTTTCCGGCGAGTTCAGAATCGCTGCCGATGCATCACTTGTAGCGACCAGTTGATTCACGAAGTTATTAAGATAGATCTGATTACCTTGTGCATTTAGGATCAAAATCCCAAGCTGGCTATTACCGCCGATCGTGTTGAAGCGAAGTGTGTTATTATTGGATGCTTCACCCAAGCGGACGCCAATCTGCTCGTCCGCGCTTATTGTGTTATTGGAAATGTGGTTGCCAGACGAATGGAATAGGGAAATTCCGTAGACGTGATTAGCGCTGAGATTATTCTGCGTGACATTGTTAGAATCACTGTAGTAAAGGTAGATCCCATCGCTATACGTCGCCTTCCCGCCGCCGCCTGTCTCGTTCATGGCGCTATTACCCGACAGCTTATTCGCCGATGACCCGTCCAAGTAAATGCCAAAACCGTTGCTATTCAAGTTATTATTGCTCACCTCATTAGCAGTGGCCCCGACCAAGTACACTCCAAACACGTTGCCGTTCACGGTGCAGTTCGTGACTACACAGTTTGACGTGTGTTGAATCTCCACGCCCGAGGCGCCACCGACAAGCGCCAAGCCGTCAATATGGACACCTGAACTCGTCAATAGGAAGACGTCTTGACCCGAATCGGCTGCTTTAACGGTGGGCTGTGCGCTTCGATCGGCGGCGGCGATCGTTAGAGACTTGTTCACCACAATGTTTTCCGTGTAGGTGCCGGCTGCGACGAGGACCGTGTCGCCAGGGTTCGCAGCATCCACTGCTTGTTGAATGGTTTTGAATTGCCCTCCGGCACCGACAGTCGGGGTTGCCGCGCTCGCTGGGACTGCTAAAGCGGCACACAGAATCAGAGCGACCGCAGCAAGCAACAGAAGGCTAGAGATCAATTTCGTGCGCCGCATATCTAATGCTGATCACTCCAAAAACTAAGCTTGCGCTTTACGTAACTACGCCAGGATGGATATAAAGTTGACGTGTGCGCTGAGCGCCAATGATGCGTTGCTTTGATGAATGGTCGGCGAGGCAGCACGTGCAACGCATAACAACCGTGCATCTTCGATGCTGTGCAGTGCACGGGCCTCTCTTCAATGACCGCCAAACAACAGCCTATATATGAACAGAAGACAAAAAGCTTCAAGGTGATACGCTGCTCCCTCCCGTTACGTTGCGGCACGTGAAAGCACTCACTGATTGCACAGGAATACTTCAACACGCAAAATACGCGATTCCGAATAGATTTGAAGGTTATTGCGTTGATGACAACGTCAGAGCGTTGCTTGTGGCGACGAAGCACTACAGTTTGTTTCGAGATGAGTCGACTTTCGATTTGCTGAGGATCTACATGGCCTTTACTTTTCACGCGCAGAACGACGACGGTACTATGCGCAATTTCATGAGCTACCAAAGGGGCTTCCTCGACAGCGTAGGTTCCGATGAAGTTTTGGGCAGGACGCTCTGGGCGTGCGGATACACGCGAGGCGCTTCGCATCTCCCTAAGAACGTCCAAGAAGTTGCACGCGTTGTTTTTGAACGCGCAGCGATGCACGCGACCACCAGGTTATCCTTAAGAGGGATTGCCTACTGCCTCCTCGGCCTCTATTGTTCAAAAGAGTCATTTGAAGGCGCGAAAGAGAGAATCAGAGCGCTTGCAATAGAGATTCTGCGCAACTACGAGGAGACCCGAGCTCCAGACTGGGAGTGGTTTGAAGACTCCATGACGTACTCGAACGCTCGGCTGCCCCAGGCGATGCTGCTTGCCTACGATGCAGTTGGCGACGGGCAACTCCTTGCTTGCGGCGAACGCACTCTAGCGTTCCTGTGGGATCAAGTGGTTACCTCAAACGGAGTAATAAATGTCATAGGAAACGACGGCTGGTACGTCCGCGGAAAACATAGAGCGCTCGGGGATGAACAGGCTATCGATGTCGGGGCACTTGTCGAGGCATTCTTAGACGCTTACAGGATCACCGGCAAGCGGCAGTACTACCAAAACGCGCTTGAGTGTTTTAGCTGGTTCACCGGCAACAATCTGCTCAAGCTGCCCATCTATGATGAGGGCACAGGCGGTTGTTTTGATGGTCTCTCGCTTGAAAAAGGAGTTAATCAGAATCTTGGCGCTGAGTCTACAATCACCTACCTGTTGTGCAGACTGGCATTTGAAGAGGTCGAAAAGCCGTCTCCAAGTCGCCGAAAGTCCACGGAAAACCGTTGAGTCAAAGCAGAGTACTCCAAAGCCCTTCAAGCACAAAAACGCTCAACGAGTAGCGAGTGCAAATAAAGTCACTGGTGCGAATCTATGCAGAACCCTCTCACCCAACAACCCGAAGACTACGTCAAATCAGCGATGAAGCTTATAGCCGCGAATGTGCAGGCCATAGCTGATGAAATAGACTATTCTGAGGTAAAAGCACTTGTCATGGATATCCTAGCCGCGCATCAGAACCAAAAGCGCCTGTTTGTCATGGGTGCCGGCAGATCGGGACTCGTCGTCAAGGGCTTTGCGATGCGATTGATGCATTTGGGATTTAACGTATATGTAGTTGGAGAGACGGTGACCCCGGCCGTTGAAACGGACGATCTTCTTGTCGTCATATCAGGCTCCGGAGAGACCAAATCAATCAATGAGATGACCGCCCTCGCAAAAGCGAAAGGCGCACGACTCGCCGCAGTAACGTCAAACAAGGACTCAACACTTGGAACTTTTTCCGATACTATTGTAGTCGTGAAGGGACGAACGAAAGCAAGCGGCTTGGACTTTATGGAACGACAAGTCGTTGGTTCGCACATATCGTTTGCTCCACTCGGCACAATGTTTGAAATCAGCACGATGGTATTTTTAGACGGCATCATTTCCGCTCTTATGGAGATAACAAAAAAGAGTGAGGAGGACTTGAAGAAAAAGCACGCGACCCTCGAATAAGCTTTTTTGCAATATGCTGGTCAACGGCTCTGCCAAAAACTGGTTACTGCTCTGACACGTGAAGCAAAATGTGCTGGAGCTCGGGCAAGATGAGGGCTTCCATCGCGAGCGTTACGGCGTTTGGAGATCCAGGAAGACAGAAAATTGCCGTGTTTCCTATGATGCCACTTGTAGCTCGTGTAAGCATAGCGGAAGAGCCGATTTTATCATAACTGATGCTTCTGAATAGCTCGCCAAAACCTGGAATTTCTTTTTGAAGCATTTGCTGAACGGCCTCGATGGTCACGTCGCGGGGGGCGAGTCCGGTCCCCCCTGTTGTGATGATTACGTCGGTATTACTGAGGAGGGCCCTCACAGAAGTGATAATTGACTCTGCTTCGTCCGATATAAGGGCATACGAATGAAACTTGTGGCCGGCGCTTTGTAAAAGGTCGATAATGATTTGGCCAGATATGTCTTCAGCCTCTTCTGGCGCCTTAACGCTCCCGTATTTCGCAAATCGAGACGTGCTGATCGAGATTACGCCGACTTCATAGCGCTTGTTCACGGCGGCCTTATGGTGAATCTGTGACCGCTTGCGTCGCATATAGGTGGATTTGGGTTAGTGCGTATATAGCATTTCTGACGGGACATTCTGCACAAGTCGCAGACGTCACGTTAATAAATATAATAAGAGGCGTTGCCTAATCTTTCAGTTATGCGCGTCATCGCATTAGACGTTGGTACAGGAACCCAAGATGTGTTCCTATACGACACGAGCTTAGTCATAGAGAATAACGTAAAAATGGTGATGCCCTCGCAAACTGCAATAGTCGCCAACCGGATCAGATCTGTTACGGAGCAGGGCCGCAGCTTATTCTTGTGCGGCGAGACGATGGGAGGTGGGCCGAGCAGCTCAGCCGTTCGAGCTCACTTACAGGGCGGATATTCGGTTTTTGCAACGCCACTTGCAGCAAAAACGCTCAATGATGATCTTGATAAAGTCCGATCGTGGGGGGTGAAGATAACGGCGGCACAGCCGCAAACAGACTGTGTTCGAATAGAGATGAACGATGTGGACGTGCCCGCACTGAGATCTGCACTTCAACAATTCGACGTGAGTCTGCCTACGATGTGTGCAGTGGCATGTCAAGATCACGGCGAGAGTTCCGGGAGTAATAGGGTTTTTCGTTTTCAGCACTTCAAGCACTTGATTGCTGCGGGTGGCAGGTTGGCCAGTTTTTGCTATGTCGATGGCCGGATCCCCAACTACTTGACACGACTAAAGGCCGTATATCGGACATTAGAGGGAGATGAAATGCAGCGGATCCTAGTGATGGATACTGGTCCGGCCGCAATATTGGGCGCGCTGTGTGATGATGTAGTGGCAAAGCACGCGTGGGAACCTCATATCATTGTAAACGTCGGAAACGGTCACACTCTCGCAGCTATGCTCGATCAAAAGAAGGTCATCGGCATGTTTGAACACCATACGTCCTTGGTCAATACAGAAAAACTCGACTATTTTTTGTCACTGTTTATGGATGGTAAATTAACGAATGAACGGGTTTTTCAGGATGGGGGACATGGTTGTTACATGCACGAAACCGCATACCAAGAGGTAGATCGAGCTTTTAGAGAGCGAGGGTTCTGGGTAACTACGATAGGACCTCAACGAGGGATCATGAGGAAATCTCGACTGAGTCCATATTTTGCAGCACCAGGCGGTGACATGATGCTAGCTGGGTGTTTTGGATTGATAACCAGCTTCAATAATTTGGTTTGACTTGTCTCCCTCGACCAAGAGGAACATAAATTACATACTCACCCCCCATGTTTGCGCATCCATAAAACCTTAAACATTAGACATTGAAATAAATTTATAAAAAGATTTATATATTAAAAAGCTATTACCCCTACAACACGCTATTTTTTATAATCTACTACCAAACAAAATCCTATTTTTTATTTTTACAGTGGAAAACATGGGGTGAGTCTTGACCCGTTTCCACAAGCAACAAAGGTATGTCAAAAGGAGGAACAAGTTTTCCGTCTTGCTTTAAGCAACCCTTGCGCAGTATGAGAAATTGGCGAGGATCATACCGTTTCAAAGCAAAATGAACCTTAAATCAAGGCTTTAGGAAGCGATCGACATAAGCCCACAATTACATAGCAGCTTAATAGGAATACAAGTAGCAGGGTTTGCAGTGGAAAAAATCGTTATCTCCTGTGGAAATGTAGGTTATACTGCACTGGAAATATAACTTTAGGAATCATAAAGTTTATTAACTCACGTTTCCACTATACGGTAGGATTAAGCGGATGGCTCTGAGTAGTCAGTTATCTTTGCTAGAATTCAGTGCCTCCAGCAAGCATTCGCTTCCTCTGTTGAAATTGGAGGCAGAAAGTTGGAAGGACTTTTTGATAACCTTTTAGAAAGCAAACCTGTTTTCAAAGATAAGGAAGTCTTGAGGCCATCCTATACGCCTAGCTATCTGCCTCATAGGCGCGATCAACTCAACTCGATTGCTGTTATTTTAGTCGTCGCGCTTAGAGGAGAGACCCCCTCGAATATTCTTGTGTATGGCAAAACCGGTACAGGGAAAACGGCTTGCGCCAAATATGTGGGCAGAGAACTGATGGAAGTCGGCGCATCACGAGGAGTTCCGTGTAACGTTGCGTACATAAATTGCGAAGTGGTCGATACTCAGTACCGCGTCCTTGCGTATCTGGCTCGCCAGTTCAACAAAGATGTGCCGATGACGGGGTGGCCAACAGATCAAGTCTATTCAGAGTTTATTGAAGCACTCAACGCTCAAGGCGGGAGCGTCATAATAATTCTTGACGAGCTTGACAAGTTGGTCCGAAAAAGTGGAGACGATGTGCTTTACAATTTGTCGCGAATTAATCTCGAGCTCGCCGACACCCGGGTAAGTCTCATTGGAATCTCCAACGACTTGAAGTTTACAGAATATCTTGACCCTCGGGTCAGGAGCTCACTAGCCGAAGAAGAGTTAATATTTCCACCTTATGACGCCAATCAACTGCGAGACATCCTCGAAGAACGAGCGCGTCTCGCCTTCAAAGAACACGCGTTGAACCATGAAGTCATTCCGCTCTGTGCAGCATTGGCCGCTCAGGAGCACGGGGATGCCAGACGCGCGCTCGATTTGCTGAGAGTATCAGGAGAATTCGCCGAGCGCGTGAATGCTGACAGTGTCAAGGAGGAGCACGTTCGGACCGCTCAGATGCGAATCGAACTCAACCGAGTCGCAGAGGTAATTCGTACCCTCCCTACCCAAGCGAAGCTCGTGCTGTATAGCATAATTACACTTCATCAGAACGGAGCGCGAAGCGCAACAACTGGCGAGGTAAACCGAGTGTATGAAACGCTTTGCAGACAAATAGACCTCGACGTGTTGACTAAAAGGCGAATCACCGATTTAATAATGGAGCTGGATTTGCTCGGGATAATCAGCACAAAAGTTGTCAGCAAAGGCAGATACGGCAGAACAAAGGAAATATCTCTCTCAGTTCCCCTAGATGAAACGTTTCGGGTTTTGTTAGAAGATTATCGGTTGGAAGCTTTAGATGGAACGCGATTTACTCGAAGATCAGTCAAGGAAAGCTTATTTTGACCTTCTTGATAACCGGGTTTGAGCTGGGAACACGCTCGCGGCGACCAAAACAAACGCGCTCGCTTCGTTGTTCTGTACGTGTCGTTTCCTCCACCACAAGACTTTTAAATTCTGAACATACGACAGTAGTAAACGCTCGCCCCAGGCAACTGATCGATCAAACGTAGCTTTCCGATCATTCAGCGATGTGATTCAAATGGTCGACTTCAACAGTGAAAATCGATTTTTTCAAAACATCTACGACGATGACTCCGTCGTATGGATGGGGCAAAATACCAACCATTTTCCTACTCCACAAGCGATCAAGCGGGCTATGATGAATGCCATCGACAAGGAGGAATACCACAAATACCCGCCACCGTATGGGCTTGAGGAGTTACGGGCCCTCATACTCCAAGACTTAAATTTGAGCTCACCCCACGAAGTCCACGTGACGGAGGGCGGTACAGAGTCGCTTTACCAGGTGACCCGCACCTTGCTGCATCCCGGTGACGTCATGATCTCGACAGATCCAGGTTACTACGTTATTCATAAGTTTGCCGAACTAAGCGGAGCCAAAGTTCTTGACCTACCGATCTACTCAGCGGATACTAACTACAAATTGACGCCGGAGATGGTAAATGAGGCGATGAGCAATCGAACTAAGATGCTGACTCTCGTTGACCCTTTGAACCCGCTAGGCGTAACCTACGCGGCAAAGGACGTCAAGGCGTTTTGTGAAATCGCTCAAGACGCAGGCGTTTATTTGTTGAATGACGTGACCTACCGAGACGTGGCAAAACTCCATACTCTTGCAGCCGACTTTTATCCTGAAGGAACGATAACCATCTACAGTTTTTCAAAGAACTGCGGTTTAGCAGGATTACGGCTCGGGGCGCACATCGCAACAAACGAGCTTATAGAGCGAATGGTCCGGTACAAGATAAATGACCTCGGTACCTCAATTGTTAGTCAAATTGCCGGAATTGCAGCCCTCAAGACCAAACTCGGTTGGCTCCCGAAGGTAGTTGAGACTATCATGGCAAATCAAGCTACCATAAAAGGTGCTGTTGACAAAATACGAGGAGTGTATCTCCCCGTTTATCCGTCACAGGGAAGCATGTTCGTTATTGACATCTCAGGCACTGGCAAGACTCCTGAATCCATCGCGGACACGATGCTGAAACGCGGCTTTTTCATTAGAGCAGCTGAGTATACCACGCGAAGATTTGCCGACAGGTATGTGCGTGTAAGCTTTGCCATTCCTAAGGCGCATGTTGAGCGATTCGCGATCGAGTTTTCGAGCATTTTTTAACATGAAGCACTGCCTGAACCGCGGAATTCTGGTGGCAATTGAGGGAATAGATGGCGTGGGAAAAACAACGCAGTCCATCAGACTAGTAGAGAGATTAAAAGCCATTGGGTTCAACGCCGTCCGCTTTTTCGAGCCGACCAACGAAACTCAGGAGGCACGACAGATACGTCGGACGCTTGAGCACAGCTCCCCCAAAAAACCCAGCGACCTAGTCGACCTTTTTCTGGCCGATCGAAAGCACGATGTGGAGATGCACATAATGCCCGCGCTACTAGAAAAGAAGATCGTCGTAATGGACAGATATTTCTTGTCTACCGCAGCATATCAGTCAGACAATAGACCGTGGCAAGAGATACTAGAGATGAATCGAGAATTCGCACCGGAGCCGGACATTAGTTTCATCATCAACTGGCCTGCAGATATAGCCATGACCCTTATAGAAAAACGCGATAATGGGTTGACTACGTTTGAGAACGAAACTGCCCTTATCAACGTACGGGGGCGGTACCTCGAGATGGCACGAGAGGATTCTGGGAATTATGTCGTCGTTGAAAAAATAGCTGATGAAGAGGATGTGTGCGATGAGATCTTAGATATCCTCCTTAAGTACCTCCACAAGAATAAGCTCGTTCAATACGGCGTTTGAGTCGCCCGCGTGCGTCAGCTTAAAAATTCATTTCGTTGATCCGTCCACTGGCTGACCGGTGCTGAGTCTCTTTTATGAAGCCCTCTAATCGACTATCGCGTTTAGAAAATCTCTCTCAGTAATAATCCCCGAGAGAGCCCCATCGACCACAACCGGCAACACGCTTACATTGCGCGCTATCATAAGGTCTGCAGCTTCACCCAAATCTAGATCGGGATCGACAGTAATAGGTGGTTCTCGTGCTAGGATCTTAATGGGCACTCCCAAAGCCTCGTGCATGTTGCCTGTCACAAGCTTGTCAAAAACCTCGCCGCTTCCAAGATAGTTCACTATGTCTGAGGTCGTTACGACGCCGATCATAACCCCCTCGTGCACAATGGGTATGCGACGAAAGTCGCTTGAAATCATCACTCGTGCAGCCTCTTCAACCGTGGTATCTGGTTTGAGGCTTACGACGTCACGGCTCATGAAATCAGCGACTTTCTTTCCCGTTATGATATTGGCCACGAGGCCGACGAAATCACGCTCGGACACGATTCCTATAACCTTATTATCGCCACTGACGATCGGGAAGCCACCCACGTTTCCCTGCAACATCATTTTGATGGCATCGTTGATCGAATCCTCCTCACGGAGCGTGACAACATCTTCTTCCATTATTGAACTGATTTCTTCGTTTATCGCCGACAGCAAGTTCCCTTTGTGCTTGTTCTCGATGATCTGAGCTTTATCGCCTCCGCCGAGAAAATTAACTACGTCCATTACGGTGACTATCCCAACAAGTCTGTTTGTTCCAGGATCGCTCACAGGCAGCCGCCTAAAACGATATTTAACCATCGTTTTGACAGCCCCCATAATAGTCATTGTCGGAGGTATTTGGACGACATCCCGCTTGGCGACCATCATGATGTCGCCATCGTGCTGCGACAGCTTGCTTTTGAAGCCTAGACTCCCTCGGTCCGATTTTCCGCTGAAGTCATCTTGAGTTCTCTTCTGCCGTTTATTTCCGCGTAGCATCGTAACCTTCCGTGGTCGTGTTAAATTATGGCTCGTACAAGGTCTTGCCGGTCGACTATCCCGATCAGGTTGGAGTCTTCGACCACCGGCAATCGTCCGATTGCGTATTGCTTCATCAGATTCGCCGCTTCCCAGAGTGACGAATCTGACTCGACGGTAATGACAGGAGTCTTCATAACCTTCTCGACGGCCGCTGAATGAATCCCTCGGCCTCCCCGCTCGTCCTCGCGCTCGAGTCGTACATAGCCTGCCTTGAGAATATCTTGAAGCGTGACCATACCGATAAGGTGCTTCTTCTTCACCACAGGATAGCCCGAAAACCCGTATTGCGCCATATTGAGCCACACTCTCGATACGAGATCAGTCGGACTGCAGGTCCGAACGGTTTGTGTCATCACTGAGTCGATCGTGATTTTTCTGTCAAAACTCAGAGCGTTCATCAGTAATTCAGAGTCAATCACCCCAATGATCGTGGAATCTTCTTTCGATTTGACCACAGGAATGTCGAACCCGGTCGTCGCAAATATTTTTGCTAACTCTATCGGGACAGAGTCAGAAGTAGCAAGGCCAGTCTCGCGGACGAAGCCGATTACCGTGACGTCTGATTTCGTCGAAGTCACCTTGATGACATCTGGCAGTATTACCATACCCTTCACGCGGCTTTGGCCATCGACAACCGGAAGGCTTCGGTAGCCGTCTCGCATGAGCTGACGGACGTGAGTCACGTAGGCGTCTTCACGCACAGTCACGGGTGGTGACATTAGGTTGAGCGTCATCGAACGCTCTCCTTACACGATTCGCATATGATGCTGCCGTCTGCATATTCGAGCACGTAAGAAAACTCTCCACAGATCTCGCAGACGCCGGACGAGGTAGAGCCTCGGCACCTCGGACACTTGAGGCGCCCTCCCTCTTGCTGCAGATCGTCTGAGTATTCTTCACACTCCTCACACTCGCCTTGCGTCATGACGACTTCCCGGCGGTCGAGGACACTCTCCCTGTTCATCTCTATCAAGTTGTCGAGAATTTGGTTGACTTCAGACGAGACTTGGATAACGTCTGCGTCGGTAATAATTCCGACGAGTTCATCTCCGTCGAGTACCGGAAGACGTCGGATTTTTTTCTGAGCCATCATAAGCACTGCGTCGTGCACGTCGTCGCTGCTTTTCGTTGTGATGAGGGGTTTCGACATGAGCTGGTCGAGCTTGATAGAGCTCGGCTTAACGTTCTTAAAGATAACTTTCGCAACCATATCGCTTTCCGTGACGATGCCGACTGGCTTTTCATCCTTGACGATTATTATGCTCCCGACCCTGTTTTCGACCATTTTTTTTCCGGCTTGCGCAGCGGTCATCTCGGGAGTTCCCGTCACAACAGTCCTCGTCATAACGTCTCGAACCGCTAACCGTGTTTCCATCAGATTCGCCTCTTTTGTGTGCCCCCACTGCTGGTGCAGCACCCTACCGTTTATCTTCACAATCAACAGTGAAATGGCTCACTAGTCACGTAGCAGAACGTTGAGCATGCGTGTATTCTAACATCCACATATTTTAAAGCTTAGATTATTGCTTCTAGTGATATATCTTCTGGTAACGCGCGGTCACCAGATATCGTGTAAATGACCGCGCTTGAACCACAGCTTTGAGTGTAAGTGTGGTTTTGCCTCCTCAAGTCGCGTTGACTAGTCGCAATGTTTTGATAAGCCTTAGGAGCAAAATGTTGATATTTTGGCTAGGGTTTGGCGTCTCCGGGGTTGCACGGAACATGCGTCAGAAACCTCTGATGTTACGGTGCGCCGCAAGGCAGCAATGAACAGGCGTTCGAAGGACGTTCCTCGAGCGCATTACTGACGCTAGCCTGCGCCGAAACTAATTCTTTTATGCAGAGGAAAAATACGCACACGCGCTCAGCGAAGCAGCACGACAGCGATTCGCGCGCAAGGCCGCGGCCTCTTTAAGTTCCGTAGCTCCTCGTCGAGGCATTCAGAGATGACGTAGTAGCTATATAGGACTTAACAGGACACTAACTGAGTAGGGCACTCGTGCAGGCAATGCCCTCGCCGACGAGACCCAGGCTGGGCAAAAAGCGGAGGCTTAAAAATGCCAGATAGAACGACGAAAGACGAAAAGGAAATAGAATCGCTGCTTAGTGACTTGAACCACATGAATCCTGACAAGCGGAAAATGGCGTGTTTAGCTCTAGGTAAGGCAAAATCCGCTCGCGCGGTGGATCTGCTTATAAGCGCCCTCAACGATAAGGAGATGATGGTGCGAGAATGTGCGGCAGAAGCGCTCGGGGAGATAGGCGACCCAAAGGCGGTAGAAGCGCTCATCAACGCTCTAAAGGATAAAGAGTACTACGTCCGACTCGAAGCGGCGACGGCGCTCGGACAAATAGGCGATGCGCAAGCGTTGGAACCTCTAATCGAGGATATGAACGACGAAAATCAAATTGTGCGTGAAAAAGCTGCCAAGGCAATAGGTGAAATTTGCGGACTGGGCGACGCGTGTGGTATCAATGAGGTGGAGCTCCTCCTCGAGGATCTCAAGGACCAAAGCAAGGGAGTTCGATGGAGAGCATCCGATGCCCTGGTGAGAATCGGTTCCGCTTCTGTGGGGCCCCTCATTGCGACGCTGACTGACAAAGATCCAGATATTAAGATGAGGGCGGCGAAAAGCCTTGGAGAAATAGGCGATGAGCGTGCTCTCGAGCCGCTCAGAGCCCTTCTGAAGGACAAGAATCCCGATGTCCGAGATGCGGCGGGGAAGGCAATAGAGCGTATCAATCGAGGAAACGGCTGACCGTTTTGAAATGCCGACCTAGGATCGCGCGTCGCAACGCACTCAGGAAGCGATTCGCCAAGTTGTTCAACGCCGCACAGAAATACGTCGGCGTGGTTAACGGAAACTAAGTGGTGAGTTGTGAAAGACGAACACACAGTCCAAAGCCCAGATACGAGCAGAAGCGAAAGAATCCCCCCAGGTCAGCAAAAGACCGAAGACTGGCCTGTGTTGCATTACGGCTCTATCCCGCGCGTTGACGTCTCTAAGTGGACGTTTACCATCTCGGGACTCGTGGAAACCGAGCGGAAGCTGAATTTCGAACAATTCACTTCGCTTTCGCAAGAGAAAGTGTTCTCCGATATACATTGCGTCACGGGGTGGTCGAAGCTCAACAACTGTTGGGAGGGAGTAAGCACACGATCGCTCACCGACTTGGTGAAAGTATTGCCTGCGGCCAAATTTGTTTTAATTCACGCAGAGAAGGGCTTTACGACGAACCTTTCAGTAAGTGACTTTCTTGAACCTGACGTGCTTTTTGCCCTCAGGCATAATGGAGAACCCCTCACTCCAGGACACGGCTATCCCGTGCGGCTCGTGGTTCCGCGCCTCTACTTCTGGAAGAGTGCCAAGTGGGTAACCGGGGTCGAGTTTATGGCAGAAGATAAGCGCGGATTCTGGGAGTCACACGGCTACCATAATCGAGGAGATCCGTGGCTAGAAGAGCGCTATAGCTACTGAGAAAATCGCGGGCGCTGGTTCAGTGCAGCGCGTGTGCGGACCCAAACACGAACAGCGTGTGCCAGATGCGCGGGCAAATGTTTTTGGCAGGCGTCAAATGCCGGTGTCTATTGGCCGCAGGTAAGTCCGGCTGCTAAAAGGGTGTTTGTTCACGCCAGCTCTTGCAAGAAGGGCAGGTTTTAAGACTACTGATTAAACGCGAGGAAATGAGTGATCTCTAAATAGACGGGAATTGACTTATACTCCTTTTTTAGTAATGATACGCTGATGAAAGCAGTGATTTCCGTCGGCGGGTCTGTGATCGCTCCAACATTGTCGCAGGAGAAATTCTTAGAGTACGCAGAAGTGATCAAGGAACTCGCAAAAGAAAACACCTTACTCATCGTAACCGGCGGAGGCAAAGCAGCCCGGGATTATATACGGGCCGCCCGTTCGATGGGGGCGAGTGAAGCTGTATGTGATCTAATTGGCATCGCCCTTTCCCGCGTCAATGCTCGATTATTGATCTCGGCATTGTCGAGCGCGGCGTTTCAGGACATTCCACACGATTATCGAGAAGCCGAAACGGCCATGTCTTCACGCAAAGTTGTCGTGATGGGGGGCGTGGCTCCCGGACAGACAACCGATGCCGTATCGGCGATACTTTCTGAATACGTGCAGACAGATCTTCTTGTTATAGCAACGTCAGTTGATGGCGTCTATACGGCAGACCCGTATATTGACAAGAGCGCCGTCAAACTAGACGAAGTAACACCTGGTGAGCTAGTGAAGATCGTGATGTCTGAGGAGATGAAGGCCGGAGCCAAAACGGTCATCGACCCTCTTGCGGCGAAGATTATCGAACGCTCGAAAATATCAGCCGTCGTCATCGACGGGCGTGAACCGCGAATCTTGCTTGATGTTATCGCAGGCAAAAGAGTAGGCACACGCATAGTCCACTAGTGAGCTAACCTCAGAGCATTCGCTTTGTCCATTTCCGAAATCAGAACCATAATCACGCCGAGCCGGGTGAAGCGCGTGCTTCGATCAACCCCATCGAGAGATAGTCGAATGCACCTATTTTTTGACCGATCTGCGTTCTTTCTCGACCTATTATGTGGCTGGCCTCTCGCCGTGATCGTAGTGTCACCGAGAATGCTAGGCAGATATACGCTCCGTGCAACGCCCATAAACCGGCCGCAATCGAAAATCAGACACACATGGCCTGTTTATAGAGGGATCTCAGAAGTAGGCCGCTTCCTTCATAGGAGCACCCCGTGGTCGTCAATTTCGCCCCGGTGAATCCGGGTCGAGGATATCGGTTGTCCGTCCTGTGCAAGGACAAAATCGACGCATACGATCGTTATCGCTGGAAGCCCGCGTTGTGATCTGAGGGTGTTAATCTCCTCTGCCGTACGAAACGTGTCAGGAGAGACAACGACGTAGTCAAATTTCTGCTTCAGTGCTGGCCCGTACGGATCGTCGAGCGCGACAATTACGGGATCAGTCCCAGTTAGCGCCTTTATATAGGCGATAACTGTTTTCTTGCGGGTGTCGTACGTGTTGCTCACGTAGGTTTTTCTTCTTGCCATCTCATCTGAAACAAGCCCGATAATCACGTCGCCTAGTGTGTAGGCCTTTTTCAGCAGCGCCTTATGACCGTCGTGAAGTATATCAAACGTTCCGCCAATCGCGACTGACGCCATAAACCCCTCCGTAGTGGCTGTTCTATATGATGTGGCGCAACAGGTTAATAATTGGCTTTTCAACCTAAAGACAAATCATTAGTGATATTGAGGCGTGCGAGAACTAATGAACAGAAACTTCGAAGGCGTCTTCATTGCTCCGACCGCAACGGTTATTGGAAGTGTGACGATCGCCCCAGGTTCGAGCGTGTGGTTCGGCGCTGTCATACGGAGTGATATGGCCTTTATTCAGATAGGCCGCAATACCAGCGTGCAGGACAACGCCGTCATACACGTACGAGAAGGAATCGAGACCAGGATTGGGGACAAGGTAACGATGGGACACGGGGCAATAGTGCACGGAGCACAAATAGAAGATACTGTGCTGATCGGAATTGGCGCTATTATTCTCGACAGAGCACGTGTAGGGGAGGGCTCCATCATCGGTGCGGGCGCCGTCGTGACAGAAGGCACGCAGATACCGCGACGCAGCCTTGTCTTGGGAGTTCCCGGAAAAGTCGTCAAGGAGGTAACCCCTGAGCAGATTCAATGGATAGAGGCAAATGCGAGGAGCTACACAGAATTGGCGCAGCGCTACTTGACAGGCGAACAACGATAACCGACTACAATCTCGTTGTTCTCTCTACGCGCGGTCAAACTACCTACATCCGGATGGGAATCCCGCGCGCTAGCAAGTAGTGCTTCAATGAAGCTATGGAAACCTCTTTAAAATGAAATATGCTCGCGGCAAGGCACGCGTCCGCCTTGCCATCAACAAAACCTGCGTAGATGTGCTCAGCCGTGCCGGCACCCCCGGAGGCAATTATCGGCAGGCCGATGGACTCTGATATCGCCTTCGTGATAGGGATATCATAGCCGTCTTTTGTGCCATCCCTATTCATGCTCGTTAACATGATCTCGCCCGCGCCCAAACGCTCGCTCCGCATCGCCCACTCAATCGCGTCGATGCCGGTCGGGGTTCGTCCACCGTAAATCACTACCTCATACCACGCTTGAGTGCCATCTTCGAGACTAACGATATGCTTTCCTTTTTCGACGTTCGTGTTCCGTCTGCAATCGATGGCCAAAACAACGCACTGCGAACCAACTGCCTCGGCTGCGCGCGTTATAAACTGTGGATCCTTGACGGCGGCAGTGTTAATCGCTATCTTGTCCGCGCCAGACCGCAACGTCTGGATGACATCATCGAGAGTCCGTAAGCCGCCACCGACGCAAAAGGGTATGAAAACTTGGTCGGCCGTATCCTCGACGATGTCAAGCATTGTTTGTCGCCTTTCGTGTGAGGCCGTGATATCGAGGAAGATCAATTCATCAGCGCCCTCTTGATCGTAGCGCTTCGCGAGTTCTACCGGATCGCCAGCTGCTCTGAGCGAAACGAATTCTATGCCTTTCACGACGAGTGCCCTGTTGCCATCGCCATATTTGACGTCAAGGCAGGGTATAATCCGCTTTGTGAGCATCAGAGTGAGGTAATGCTACACTTATTTAAAGCACGTTGCATGCGCAGTCCTGGAGCAACCTAGAACCTCTGATGCGTGATCGTCGATCTCGTGCTTTGGCTTTTTGAGCCGACGACAACAGCACGGTGGCAAAAGCTACCTATAAATACGCACGCGTTGAGCGGAGTACTAAGCTTCGCGGCGTTTCAGGAAGTTGCCTACGAATATGAAGCAAAGTAAGGAGTTTGAGACAGCAGATTCGAGAGCGCGCCACGTCATAAGACTGGCGCAGGCACTTGCACAGAAGATCGCCCTTGACGAAAAGGAATTCATAATCTTACTATCACTCCTTGAGGACGCAAAGACTTCGAATGCAGAGCTGGCCGAACGTCTCGGCCTCAGCGATGGCAACGCGGCTGCTTACCACATCAAACGTCTCAAGACGCGAGCAGTTCTCACGCGATATACGATTCAAATCGATTGGCGGAAGGTCGGTTTTCCCGCAGATTTCGTCATTCTTGCTGAATCGGATGAAAAAACGGCGCTGCTTGCGTTGGAAAGGCACCTCGTCCTTCTTCAGGACTATTACGAAAAGCACTGTGGCCACGTGCTTCTACTGCCAACCTCCTCTGGATACGTACTGCTGCGAGACATAAGTTGCTGTTACGGTGATAAAACGATGCTCGTCGTCGCCGGTAGTGCGACAAGCGATCTCGATATTGCCTTCTTTCGGGAGAACTACATAACCCGAGCATTCGAGGGCATACGAACAACGCTTATGACGACGCGATACAGAAGTGTGGACAACTTCGTGATAGAAAGCAGTGTCCTCGACACCTTGTGCGCAATCTTCGATGCCACAGGCGCATCTGAAGAAGAGATCAGTCGAATTAGAGAGCATCTTAAAACGACTGTCGATTAGCCGGTGTCTGCGTCCGCGCTGGTCATCAAAGTGGCTCGGCTGGTTCTTCTTGACGATCTGGCTGGGAGTTACCGACGTGTGCTCACATCACCGGAGTGTAGCAGGAGTTTTTTTTGTGAAGCAGGTCACCTTTGACTCGCGAGAGATGAGCCTAAGAGAGCTGACAACAACAGCGCTCACACGCAGGCTCACGTATTGGACATAGGCGGCATAAGTCCATATAGAAAGAGCTCAAAGAAAATAAGTCGTAGCTGCTGAGGGGTTCAAATGGCGGTAAAAAACAGCGCTAGCTCGAAAAAACTGAACCTCTTCGACGTTACAAATCTCGTAGTTGGCACTGCCATAGGCGCGGATATCTTCATTGTCTCGGCATTGGCCAGTGCCTATCTCGGACCTGCAAGCCTCGTTGTTTTTATCGTTGCCGGGGTCATCGCGATACTTATAGCATTAAGCTTCACAGAGGCTGCGGCTCTTGTTCCTAAGGTGGGGGGTGCGTTTGCATACGTATGCGAGGCTTGGGGGAACTTTGCCGGCTTTTTAGTGGGCTGGCCCCTCTGGATTGCCGAAATTGCCGGGCTTGCCGTAATGCCGGTCGCGTTCGTGAGTTATCTTCAGTATTTCGTGCCCTCGCTCACGGTGCTTCAGGGCGACATCATAAAAATCGTTTTTGTCGCGGTTATCGCGTACATAAACGTGCGGGGGGTAAAAAGTGCTGGACGGGTCAATGATGTGCTTACCATCGGAAAATTAGCCCCATTATTGCTGCTGATCGTCGCAGGATTTATCTGGTTGGTCGCTCACCCAGGCACAGCAGCTTCGAACTTTACACCATTTGCCCCGCTTGGTTTCAGCAATTTCGGACCAGCGCTGATTATCATTTTTTGGGCATATACGGGATTTGAGCTAGCAGTAATTCCCTCTGGTGAAATCGAGGATCCGACGAAGACGCTGCCGAAAGGAATGGTCATTGGCATGGCAATTGTAACCTTTTTTTATATAGCCATAGGCTTTACGGCGCTCGCTGTGGTCAACTGGACGTCGCTCCAATTCGATCCTGCGCCCCTTGCCACAGCTGGCGGCGTTGTCCTTTCGTACACGCCGGAGCTTGCTATTATAGGAGGTGCGATTCTTGGGCTAGGAGCACTCATCTCAATTACTGGGTTTGAGGAGTCTGCTACGCTAGCGACTGCCCGGCTATCTTATGCGATCTCAGTGGATGGATTATTTCCAAGGCTTTTCAGTCGAATTCATCCGAGGTTTGGTACCCCTTCCAATGCGATTATCGTACAGTCCGCCATTGTGTTATCCGCTGCACTAATTGGCGATTTAACGCAGCTCATCATCTTTTCAGCGTTTAATCTTGCTTTTGTCTACCTGGCCACGTGTGCTGCCGTCCTGACACTCCGAGGGAGGCATACAGGTAGGGACCGCACTTACCTCGAACGGCTCACGGGGCCGGCAATCCCTGTTTCGGGCATTATCTTGAGCGTGTTCCTCATTTATGAATGTGGCATCAGCACGGTAGCATTCGGAATCGCGTCGATTCTGATTGGCATCCCGATCTATGTGCTTTACGCGCCGCGCACCGAGCTAACGACTCTAAAGAGGGACTTCCTTTCGACTGAAGCGGTTCTTGCGAGGACCGTACACAGTAATCTAAATTTCTTTAGACCCCACCGTAAATAGATCTATTCGTGAAGCGGTTCTTGTGAGGGCCGCGCACACCAAAAGTTTTCTTAGGGTATTTGGTGCGGCTGGTTCGGAAGATCGCAGGACGTCGGTCAGACGGATAAATTGAACCGCTTTGACATTCGCTCGAAGCGCGTATAGCGACGAATTTTGTTCTATTTTTGCTGCATCCTTTTTAATCGAGACACAAGTCCGATCGTGAGGAACACGACGAGCACAAGCAGCAACAGCAACGCTATGTCGGTATTGCTGTAGTCAAACAGCCCGAAGAAGTTTGTTGGTATAGGCTTAGCCCCGACGGCGGTATAAAGAGGCGCACTATAAAGCCACCCGCGGGAGGAATTGTTGTAGGACACGTAGATGTTGTACGCTGCTCCTGTGGTGTTAGTAGGCACTGTGGGCGGCGACAGGATGCTAATCTCCTCACCGGCGCCGAGGTGTACCCAGCCGTAGCCGTCGTTCTGTTGAACGGCAGCCGAGGAACTGGTGCCGGCATCTTGATTCAAAACCGCTTCGCCATTGACCCGGCTCAGCGCTGCAGTTCCGTTATGGAGTATCGCATAGGGGGCTACCCAAGCCTCTTTGTCACCAAGATTGGTTATGTCCCACACGATAGAGTTTTGAGGGTTTGGCACCTGTCGAACAGAGGTCACTGTGATCGCAGGCCATGCCCCTATCGGTTTGGGTGGATAATTTTGCTGCAGTTGTGAAATGATCGCAGGAAATCCGAGCCGCTGATAGTCAGCAATCGTCGCTCCCAACCCGAAGAACACGTTGAAGTGAGTGAAACCCACTCCCTCGGAATAACTCCAATCGAGTAGCGTTTTGTAGGTATCAAAGTTGAGGTTCGCGTTGTTTTTGTCCCACACGCCGGCCGTTATGCCCTGCGGCTTTCCGAGGTTGTACGATATCAGCGCCCCTTGCTGTATGCCCGGGATTTCAGATGGATAGTACGTCTCCCACGACATCTCCGTCACGTCAGGACTTCTGTAGCCATCTTGCCAAAGGCCGCACAAGTCGCAGTTAAAATAGGTGATAGTGGCGAAGTAATCCTTCAACGTGGCAAGATCGCCACTTCGTCCTCCCTCTGTAGCGACGTTTTGCCAGCCCGCCTGTTTCCACATGTTAAAATCCGAATCGAACTGCGTTATGGGCGTTGACTTGTTAGCGCCGCCGTTCCAGATGATATACTCGATATCCAAAATAGGGTACATGCCTAGCTGCTTGATTTTCTGCAACTCGTTGTCGTACGGGAGTGGTTCTGCAGCGACGAGCACTACCGTGGTGAATCCTTGTGCTTTGAAATATTCGATTGTGCCATCCCAGATTTGATTTGGCGCCAGCGACACGCGGTAGTCGAGCTGCGGCTTAGGCGCCGCATCTGAGGCGGCTAGAGCCGTAGCTGGGATCGCCGGTGCTGTAGTTGAAACCGCCGTAGCTGGGACCGTTGATACGGTCTTTGAAACCGCCGTCGCCGGGACCGTCGATGCTGCCCCTGAAACTAAAGGCAAGAAAATGGCCGCGCATCCGACGAGCAAAACTACCGCAAGAACGACTGACTTCCTGATCATTGCCTGGACTCACTCATGAGTGAGCAACTTTAAAATACCCCAAAACACGTTCACGCTTCTCCTATTTGCGAGCTAAGACTCCCCGTTCGGTCGCTAGTAAACATTTGTTGCGTTGGTGTACCCTTACGTGTGGCTTATTTATAGTTACTCTGCGGACCGTCAGCACGATGATCATTGAACAACAAGTGTCGCAACTCGATATATTTTGACCCTCCGGAACGCACTGCGATGCTCGGCAAACGCTCGAATATCTCGTCTGCGTGCACGTGGGTGGCGTCCCGCGCAACACGCCTGGGTTCTAAACAAGTCATTTTGATGTCGCTGAATTCTTACGCACTTCGCTCTGTGATTATGAACGTCGTCGCTCCTGCTTGAGACAAATTTAATGGGCCGATTTGTGCGTTAAGAGTGGCGATCGCGACGTGCACCGTACGCGTTCCTTTGACGAAAGTGAGGACCACATCCGATCCTTCGTGAACGGCTGTTGAAGCTTGGTACCCTCGGTTTGCCATTTCAGTCTTATAAAAATCAGCAACTTGAGTGGCGGAGCCAGTTGTCTGGTAGGTTGTCACATTGCCCTTGCTTATGTTGACTGATGCTGTCTTCACTGAGGGCTGGTATACAGGCACGGCGCTCGTACTGTTTGCCTGCCCACCAGAGGGGTTTGTTGAAGTGCACCCCGATATGCAGGTGGCCAGGATAAGCAGGGCCAGCACCGGCAAAAGAACGTACTTGGTCTTCATTGCTACCTCACCTAGCTTCGCCGTTATCGCTTTTACTATTGTCGGTGCTCGTTTCTAATCCGCAGTCCGCGAGCCGCGTGCCCAGTTAAACCGTGAGGCAGAAACTTCCTGCACGCAAGTGACAGTGCCAAGATTTTTTCGGTATCACTTGCCGACAGCTTCAGTTGACTTGTTCCCTTTCAACTCCTTTCCGATGCTCCAAGCTTTTGCGAATCTTTTGCCTAACATCCAATAACTCTGGTCCACCATGGTGAAGAGAAGCGGCCGCACTTTGCCATAGTCCACTGCGCCGTCAGTCAGCACCGCATCGTCAGCATACGTAGTGACGATCTCGCCTATGAACACGTCGTGCTTCGGAAAATCAACCACCTTTATGAGCTTGCACTCCATGCTAATTGGACATTCAGCAACCAAAGGGGCCGTCTTGAGGTTGCCGTAGAAAACGTGAAATAACTGTGCTTTGTCGACGCGCTTCCCCGATACTAGGCCGCAGTAGTCAGTCTCCTTCACCATATCAGTAGACGGTAGGTTGATGCTGAACGTCCCGCTCTCCTTGATTCCCACGTTAGTGTAGTGGGCTTTTGCCATCCCGAGGGAGACGCTTCCTAGGTCCATAATGCCGACGTGCGCGATGGTGACGAAGTTAGGCTTCCCCTCTACTGTTGCTCCCACGAGCGTCGTTGGCATGGGGTAAAGACAATTTTGCGCTCCAAGCTGAATTTTCATCTGTAATTCCTCCAAGGTCCGATTTAGATCTCGCCTGCAGATAAATGAAACTCTTCGATTAAAATCACACTCGTCTGGCTGACCTGTTGGACGGTGCCATGGCTAGCTAGTCCGCGCTTGTACCACCATGCGGAGAGTTCGCATTACTACGTCTTTGTGCATACGACAATCGTGGTCCACGAGGTCATCAGGTTAGCAGGCACGAGCGGTCTTACAAAAAAAAATAGTTAGATGCGCTAGACGAGATGAAGGCTGGTTATGATGACATCAATTGCTTTAATCCCGATGAACGGCACTATCAAGCCGCCTACGCCGTAAATCGCAATATTTCTCAGGAGGATTGTTGACGCGTCACTCGGCTTGTATTTCACACCCCTCATGGCAAGCGGAATAAGCGCCGGGATTATTAGGGCGTTGAAGATAACTGCAGATAGTATGGCGCTGTTCGGTGAGGATAGTGCCATGATGTTGAGCTTGTTTGCCTCAGGGATTGCAACGGCGAAAATAGCAGGAATGATTGCAAAGTACTTGGCAACGTCGTTGACGATGCTAAACGTCGTAATGGCACCGCGCGTCATCAGGAGCTGTTTTCCGATCGAGACAACCGCTATCAGCTTTGACGGATCGCTGTCGAGGTCGACCATATTCGCGGCCTCTTTTGCTGCTTGCGTGCCGCTGTTCATGGCGAGCCCCACATCGGCTTGCGCCAATGCAGGAGCATCATTGGTGCCGTCTCCGGTCATCGCAACGAGCTTGCCTGCTGCCTGCTCCGCTTGCACGATGTTTATCTTGTCCTCAGGCTTGCTCTCGGGAACATAATCATCGACTCCTGCCTCTGCCGCGATCGTCGCCGCGGTGAGCCTGTTGTCTCCGGTGACCATGACCGTCCTAATTCCCATGCTCTTCAACTCGTGCAGTCGGTCTCGCATGCCGGGTTTCACAGTGTCTTTGAGGTGTATCACGCCGATAGGATCACGATCTATTGATACCACAAGCGGCGTCGCTCCCTTGCGTGAAATGCCGTCAACGATTTCTTTAAATCCACCAGGAACGTAGTTCACGTAAGCTGACATCACATCAAATGCCCCCTTACGAATCTCTGAGCCATCCGCTAGATCAACTCCACTCATCTTTGTGTCCGCAGAGAAGTCGATTACTTCGCTAATCTCCGGCTCAACCAAATCGGGCATCAGCTTCTTTGCTAGATTCACAATCGACCGGCCTTCGGGGGTCTCATCACGCGCTGAGGCGAGAAACGCTGCCTTCGTGACCTCTCCGCTGGACTTATCGCCAAGCGGGATGAATTCCTCTGCGAGTCTGTTGCCGATTGTTATCGTGCCTGTTTTGTCAAGGATAAGCGTGTTGATATCGCCTGCCGCCTCAACGGCTTTTCCTGATTTGGCAATAACGTTGAATTGCGTCACTCTGTCCATACCAGCGATGCCGATTGCGGAAAGCAGCCCACCGATGGTCGTTGGGATGAGGCAGACGAGAAGAGCGATTAAGGTCGTAGTGCTTACCAGTACACCGGAATAACCGGCGAGTGCGTTAAGCGTAATGATGACGAGAAGGAATATCCACGTGAGGCCGGCAAGAACGATGGTGAGTGCTATTTCGTTGGGCGTTTTTTGTCGCGACGCCCCCTCGACGAGCGCGATCATTTTGTCGAGGAACGACTCTCCTGGGTTTGCCGTAATGCGAATCATAAGTTCATCACTCAAGAGCGTCGTACCGCCCGTTACCGAGCTAAAATCTCCGCCGCTTTCGCGGATTACCGGTGCAGACTCCCCCGTTATTGCGGATTCGTCCACGGCACCCCTGCCCTTGATAACCTCGCCGTCATTCGGGATGACCTCGCCAGCACTGACTTTTACCACATCGCCTTTCACTAGATCATGCCCGTTGACTTCAACGATTTGATCCCCGACGACCTTATTCGCTGTGACCTCCTTTTTCGTTTTTTTCAAGCTCTCTGCTTGGGCCTTGCCGCGTCCCTCGGCAATCGCTTCAGAAAAGGTGGAAAACAGCACGGTTATCAGTAAGATCGCCGAAATCTCGCTGATGAAGACGAGCTGTCCGTTTCCGGCTATCGCGGCAGAGACCGCGAGTATGAACGTATACACGAAGCCCACCTCGACGACAAACATCACGGGGTTTGCGACGAGCGACCGTGGATCGAGTTTCCGTATCGATTCTTTTAACGCCTCCACGAGCAATGCCCGGCTATACCACTTTTGGTTGTCCATCGTGTGCCCCCTTAGAGGAGTGCCTCCCCCAGAGGTCCTAAAACCAGCACCGGGAAAAACGTCAGTGCGCCGAGAATGATGATGACACCGATCAGTATGAGGCCAAAAATCCATTTGTCGGTTCGAAACGTTCCGGCATCGTAGGGCGTTGTCTTCTTATGCAGGAATGAATCTGAAACCAGGAGCATTAGGGGGAACGTTATGTACCTGCCGAGTAGCATCGTGACCCCAAGCGTATAGTTCAAAAACGGGGTATTGGCACTCAAACCGGCGAATGCTGATCCATTGTTGGCTGCGGCTGACGAAAACGCGTAGAGCATTTCAGTAAAGCCGTGAAACCCTGGGTTCAGCAAAGAGCTCGTTGCGAAGATGATCCCCGCTGCGGTAAACCCGAGTATAAGGATAGGGTGAACGAGAAATGCGAGGAATGTGAGCTTGACCTCTTTGGATTCGATCTTCCGTCCAAGGTATTGTGGGCTACGTCCGACCATCAGGCCTGCTATGAATACGGCCAGTATCACGTACATAAGGACAGTGAGAAGGCCTGACCCGTCGCCGGCAAAAAGGGAGCCGATCATAAGGAGGAAGAGCGGGACGGCTCCTCCGATCGCCGTATAGCTGTCGAGCATGCTGTTCACCGATCCAGTCCCCGTTGAGGTGGTTGCCACAGTGAACATCATGGAGTTGTCGGTGCCGAATCGAACCTCTTTGCCTTCCAGATTTCCGCTCGACTGATTCACTGCAAGGTTCGAGAGAGCGGGGTTTGACGATTCTGCAAGGAGCCCGATGCTGAGCAAAACGATGAATATGGTCGTCAGAGTTCCGATGAGAATCCACCCCTCTTTGGTGTTACCTGTCATCACCCCGAATGTGTAAAGCATGGAAATAGGGATAATTAGCATTGCGACGATTTCGATTACGTTGGTCAGCGGCGTGGGATTTTCAAAGGGGTACGCGGAATTTTGCGCGAAAAACCCTCCACCGTTCGTCCC